>Ga0075446_10000857_pt1 | contig 12311 bp, 8 predicted proteins | sample CoawatmetaG05DNA_FD_71590 | JGI IMG/M metagenome (GOLD analysis project Ga0075446, IMG submission 71590) | Marine microbial communities from the West Antarctic Peninsula - Coastal water metaG058-DNA | ecosystem: Environmental > Aquatic > Marine > Coastal | place: Atlantic Ocean: West Antarctic... | reverse complement strand
TCTGGTATTTATATTGTTTTACTTTCTAATGATGATGCCTCGGAAACTTCAGTTACAAAAATAGCTATTGTAAACTAGATGGCTGTCATAACTACCAAAGCAATTGTCTTAAATAGCTTAAAGTATAGCGATACCAGTTTGATTGTGAAATGTTATACGGAACAAGAAGGTATTAAGTCTTACATTATAAAAGGTGTTTTAAAGCCGAAAAAAGGAGGTATTAAAGCAGCCTATTTTCAGCCATTAACGCAATTAACTTTGGTTGCAAATCACAGTACTAAAAGTTCACTTCATACTTTAAAAGAAGTCCAAATATTAAATCCATACAGAACAATTTATAGAGATATTATAAAACAATCTGTGGTGCTATTTCTTTCTGAAGTACTTTCTAGCAGTATTCAAGAAGAGGAAAAGAATAGTGCTTTTTATAAATATTTAGAAGCTGGTTTAACTTGGCTAGATATGCATGATAAAATAGCCAATTTTCACTTACTTTTTTTATTAAATGCATCTCGTTTTTTGGGGTTTTATCCAGACACAACAGAAGCTACATTTTTTGGTTTTGATTTATTAAATGGATGTTTTTCTGCATCAACAGTTCATAAAAATGTTATTACTGGCAACGAACTTTATCAATTTAAAAAGCTTTTAGGCATAAATTTTGATAGTATAGAAAATGTGTCTTTTAGCAAAAATGAAAGACAATTGGTGTTACAAATTATAATCAAATATTTTGAATTACATTTGGACGGTTTTAGAAAACCTAAATCATTACAAATTTTAGAAGCAGTTTTTAATTAATGAAGCATTTACTTTTTACAATCGTTTTTTTTATCAGTAGTTTTATTTTTTCACAAAAAGTGAAGGTTTTAGATCATCAAACTGGTAAAATCGTTAAAAATGTTACTATTTTTAACGACAAACAAACTATTAATATAACCACCAATGATAGTGGATTTGCAGATATTTCAGAATTTATGAAAGAAGAAGAGGTCGTCTTTTCACACCTTTCTTATACCATTTTAAGAGTGCAGAAGTCAGTCATAAAATCTAAAAATTACGTTATTTATTTAACAAACGAGTCTGAACAATTAGATGAAGTAGTCATTTCTTTATTTAAAAAGGAGGAAAAAGCAAATAGAATTGCAGAACAAATTGCCGTTTTAAATGCGAAAGATATTCAAAAAGTTTCAGCACAAACATCTGCAGACTTACTGGCAACAATTCCAGGTATAAAAGTACAGAAATCTCAATTTGGTGGCGGAAGTCCTGTAATTCGTGGTATGGAATCTAACCGTGTTTTACTGGTTGTAGATGGTGTTCGTATGAATAACGCTATTTACAGAAAAGGACATTTACAAAGTTCTATCACCGTTACTCCAAATATGTTAGAAAAAACAGAAGTTGTTTTTGGGCCGTCGTCTGTAGTTTACGGTTCAGATGCTTTGGGTGGTGTAATTCACTATTACACAAAAACACCAAAATTATCTCAAGAAAACGAAGTAAAAAGTCAGGTGTTTTCTAGGTTTTCAACAGTAAATAATGAAGTTACAACAAACGTATCTGCAGAAGTTAGAAGAAAAAAATGGGCTTCTTTAACAAGTGTTTCTTATAGTGATTTTGGTGATTTAAAAGCGGGTAAAAATCGGTCTCATGGTTTTGATAATTGGGGGAAAGTATTTTTCTATTCAGAGAACATCAACGGAAATTACAATGCCAATCCAACTGAAAATACCGATCCAAATTTGCAAAGAAATACTGGCTACAATCAAATAGATGTTTTGCAAAAATTCTTTGTACCAGTATCTAAAAACATAGATTTAAAAGTAAACCTTCAATACTCTTCATCATCAGATATTCCAAGATTTGATCGATTAGCAGAGCTAAAAGATGGGGAATTAAAATTTGCAGAATGGTATTATGGTCCTCAAAAAAGATTTTTAGCATCTACTCAATTCTTACTAAACTACAATAAAAGTTGGATTGAAAATGGGGTAATAACTGCTGCATATCAAAAGGTACAAGAAAGTAGAATTCAGCGTAAGTTTGGTAGTTTAGATAGATCTAATAGAGAGGAAGTTGTAGACGTTTTTAGTTTGAATGGAGATTTTGCTGTATCGCTAACAGAAGACAAAAAAAGAACACTTTCTTATGGTTTTGAATTTGCTTACAATGACGTAAAGTCGGAGGCTCTGGGCAAAGAATTAAATATTGTAAACGGAGAAATAGACGGTTTTTCAAATGATTTTAATATTCAGTCTCGGTACCCAGACGGTGGTAGTAATTACTTGAGTTCTGCAGCTTATATAGATTATAGACAAGATATTAATAGTAAATCTACGCTAAATTCGGGGATTCGTTTTACAAACACCAATTTAAATGCATCCTGGATAGATCAAACATTTATACAATTGGCAGCAGCAGAAATTCAAGCAAATCATTCTGCGGTAACTGCAACCTTAGGGTATGTTTATAAGCCAAACAAAAATTGGCAAATTAATAGTGTTATTTCTTCTGGTTTTAGATCTCCAAATATAGACGATGTTGGAAGAGTTAGAGAAAAAGCGGGGAACGTTACTGTACCAAATATAAATGTGACACCCGAATTTGCTTACAATGCAGAAATTGGTATTCAAAAATATTTTAATAATAAAAAATTTCGTTTTGGAGCGAATGTGTTCTATACCTTATTAGATAATTATATTCAAAGAGACTTTGTGTACAACTCAGATGGTAGCATAGCACAAGTCGAATTTGACGGTGAATTTGGCAACGCAGTTTCAAATCAAAACAAGGAACAAGCATATATTACTGGTTTTACAGCCAATTATCTGGGTAAAATCACCAATGCTTGGAACACCTCTGGTTTTATAACCTATACCAAAGGAAGAACCTATGACACAGAGGAGCCATTGTCTTCTATTCCGCCGCTATTTGGGCAGTTTCAAATTACATATGGCGCTGATAAAATTGAGTTAGGTGCAGTGATTCGTTTTAATGCTCAAAAAGATGTTGAAGATTTTAATATTACAGAGGGAATAGATAATCTTGATTTAACTCCAATTATAGATGAAAGTGCAACGGAAGAGTCGGCAATTTATTTTGGTTCACCGAGCTGGGTTACTATAGGAGTCAATGGAAGATATATAATTAGTACTACCTTTTCTTTACGCGCAAGATTAGACAATTTATTAGACCAACATTATCTAGAATTTGCATCTGGAGTGGCTTCGCCAGGAAGAAATTTATCGGTTTCTTTGAGGGCTAACTTCTAATTTACTTCTTTTTCCCTTCCTCTGTAAAATTATTTGTCAAGGCTTTTTCAGTTTTTACAATACTTACAATTATTGATAAACAAACAAAAGCCATCGGCTGCCAAGTTAATTCGGCTTTTAAAAAAGTTACAAAAGCCAAGCCAGCAAGAAAAGAAATGCCTGCATAGATTAATAAACTTCTATTAAAAGTCGTGTTCGCAAAATCCCATATTTGTTGATTTTGCATTGCTTTAGGTGTTTTATAACCATAAAAACCATTGATTTTTTTCGGTGGAAATTTCCAAAAAATAATACCAATTAAAAATAACAAACCGTTTGTAGTAAACACATATAATAAAGCATCACTCATAATTTTATTTCTTTTTAGGTCTTAATAATCCCTCTTGTGCAAAAGAGGCGACGAGCTTACCGTCTCTTGTAAAAATATTTCCTTTGGCCAAACCTCTTGCACCAAAAGCATTCGGAGATTCTGCAGAAAATAACATCCAATCATCAAAATCGAAATCTCTAAAAAACCACATAGAATGGTCTAAACTCGCAGTCTGTGTATTTCCTAAGTTATAGGTGCTTGCATTCGGATTAAAAGCAGCATTCAATATATTGTAATCAGAAATATAAGTTAGAATTTCTTGTTTTGTTCTTTGGTTTAAATCTTGTTTTTCGCCTTTTAAACGAAACCAAACCTGTTCGGTTGCAGGTAGGTTTTCGGGTTCTAGAGGATTCGGAATTCTAACAGGTTTAAACTCTATAGGCCTTTTTATATTCAAAAAAGCTTTCATTGGTTTTGGTAAAAAAGAATCAAATTGTGCTAAGATATCATCCCAGCTTAAGAGCTCTTCTGGTTGCTTTATATTCGGGTCAAAATTTGCTTGATGCTCAAAACCGTCTTCTTTTTGATGAAAAGAGGCTGCTAAAATAAAAATTGTTTTTTCCTCTTGCACGGCGGTAACTCTTCGGGTAGAAAAGCTTCCTCCGTTGCGCATTTCTTCTACTTTATAATGAATAGGAATTGTCAAGTCCCCAGCTTCTAAAAAATAACCATGCAAGGAATGTAAAAAGCGGGTTTCTGGTATTGTTTTGTAAGCTGCATTTATAGCTTGCGCTAAAACTTGCCCACCAAAAACATGCGGACTTCCAATGGTATAACTGTTTCCGCTAAAGGTGTTTTTTCCAATTTTATCTAAATCTAAAAGGGCAATTAATTCTTTACTAGTTTGCATTTATTTTTATTTTTTAAAAGGAAATTTTTGTTTAAATACTGTGGGTTGTACACCCTGCAAAAATAACTTTAAAATTTTGTTTTTTATCGTTTTTTTATGACGAAGATACATGGTTAGATCTTGAGGAACTGCGCCAACAGAACTTTTTATTTCGCTGGCAGTTCTTCCAAAATTAATGGTTTTTAGTTTTTTGTCGATGGCAATTTCTACATAATTATATAACATTCTTTGGTAAATGGCATGTGTCTTATTTAGCTGGTAATCAATGCCTACATAATGTGCGTCTAAAGAATTGTTATTGACGATGCCAGATACAAAACCTACAATTTCGTTGTCTAACCAATAGGTTTTTAGAATGTAATCATCGCCCAGTCTTTCTTTTAAATCTTTATAGGTTTCTAAATTAAAATCAACCAAATTAAAAGCTGCATTCGACCTAACCTTCTCATATAGAGCCGTCATTTTTGGCAACTTCTGTTCTATGTTTTTTAAAGTAACTTCTTCAATACGAATTGCGACGCTTTGCTTAAAAGCCTTTCTTGCTTTTACTCTAAATTTTGTTTTCATAGCTGCTAAATAATCATCAAAAGTTTGCCAATTTTCTTGCAGCTGAAGTTTCATGTTAGGTTCTACAGAAAAGGCGTGGTAATTAAATTTTTTTAGCTCATTAGTAATTGAAAGCGATTCTTTTGCGTAGTCTTTTAGTAAAAATGCATCTATCTGTCTTTTTAGCTTTTTATTAGAATTCACAAAATGATTAATGCTTTCTGCTAGTTCCTTTATAATTGCTTTTTTATTTTGTTTTTCCTTTATAAAGATACCGTGTTCTCCGCTCACAAAAGTGTTTCCACAGATTAATAATTTCAAAGGTGTCTTGGCTGGAATTACCCTTAATTTTTTTCCAATGTTTCTTAAAAATGGAAAGCCTTTTTTGATAGCGTCTAAATTAAAATCAATAATTTTTATACTTGCAAAGGCTGTTGGTTGTTTTTTATCATCCACTAAAACAATGTATGAAAAGTTAATTTTAGGATGATTTTTTTCTAAAGATTTTAAAAAATTCGGATGAAAATAGCTGTTTTTTTTACAATCTAAGTCCTCCCAAATTTGGAAAGGAATTTCATCTATGGAAGAGAAGAATAATGCAGTATTTGTGTTTTTACAAAACATTAAGTAAGGGTGTATAATGTGTTAAATTAACAGGGTATAAAGATGCTAAAAAAAAGTGATTTTAGGAACTATCTCGCCAAAGCATAAAATTATAACGTTTCTTTAACATTGTTGTTTTCAACATAGTATGCAAGGTTCTGTTTAAAAAGTATATTTGTGCTACTTAAAAAATCTTTCTCTCCATTTTTAGAGAGACGAACCAACTAATTATGAGGAAAATAATTTTAGCTACGCTCGGAATTTTAGTAGTTTTAGCGGCTGTCTTTTTTGGAAACCGTTTGGTAGAAAAAAACAAAAGACCAAAACCAACCTTTAAAAAGCAGATAAAAACGGTCTTCGTAGAAAAGGTTCAGAACACAGACGTACCTATTGTACTGTCGGCAAGTGGAAGTTTAGTCGCCAAAAGTAAAATTGATTTATTTTCTGAAGTGCAAGGACTTTTAAAACCATCAAACAAACCTTTTAAAGCTGGCACGCGTTATGGCACTGGAGAAACTTTACTAAGTATAAATAGTGATGAATTTTATGCGAGCTTACAATCTCAAAAAAGTAATTTATTTAATTTAATTACTTCTATAATGCCAGATATAAGATTGGATTATTCAAACGAATTTAAAAAGTGGGAACGCTATTTAAAGAATTTCGATATGAATACATCAACTTTAAAACTACCAGCATTTACCTCAGATAAAGAAAAATATTTTATTTCCGGTAGCGGAATTTTATCTGCATATTATACGGTGAAAAATTTAGAAGTTCGAAATTCAAAATATCAAATTAAAGCTCCTTTTTCTGGAATTTTAACAGAGGCGCTGGTCACACCAGGAACACTTGTTAGAGTTGGTCAAAGATTAGGCGAATATATAGATCCAAGCATCTATGAAATAGAAGTTTCTGTAAATGCAGCACTTGCAGATTTGTTAAAAGTAGGAAATGCCGTAACGCTTTCCAATTTAGAGAAGACAAAGAGATATACAGGACAAGTAGTACGGGTAAATGGTAGGGTAGATCAAGTTTCTCAAACTATCAAAGTGTACATAGATGTAAAACATAAAGATTTAAAAGAAGGGATGTTTTTAGAAGCATCCTTGGTAGCAAAATCTGAAAGCAACGCTATAGAAATCTTAAGAAAACTGCTGATTGGTAATACTGCAGTTTATACGGTAAAAAATGACAGTATTTTGAGTCTTACGAACATACAACCTGTTTATTTTGGGGGAGAAAAAGTGGTGATAAGAGGTTTGAAAAATAATGATAAAATTTTGACACAAACTTTACCAGGAGCTTTTGACGGTATGATTGTGAAAATTAATAAGTAATTAGTTCTATGAAAAAAATAATTACCTATTTTATTAAATATCCCGTTGCTGTAAATGTTATAATCTTAGCATTTTTGATTTTTGGAACACTAGGTGCTATTAGCATGAAATCTTCCTTTTTTCCTTTGGTAGATTCGCAATTAATTAGAATTAGTTTGGTGTATCCAGGAGCTTCACCAGCAGAAATGGAACAAGGAGTTGTGCTGAAGATAGAGGATAACTTAAAAGGAATTGTCGGTGTAGAAAGAGTGACGTCTGTTTCTAAAGAAAACGCTGCAAGTGTAAATATCGAGTTAGAGAAAGGAAAGAATATAGACGTCGTTTTATCGGATGTAAAAAATGCCGTAGATAAAGTGCCGTCTTTTCCCTCTGGTATGGAACCACCAGTAATTGCAAAAGTAGAAAGCATAAGGCCCACAATTAGCTTTACAGTTAGTGGAGACAATATTGCCTTAAAGTCTTTAAAACAATACGCAAGAAGTATAGAAAATGATATTCGTGGTATTGCAGGCATTTCGCAAGTCGCACTTTCTGGATTTCCGGATGAAGAAATAGAAATTGCCGTTAAAGAAAACGATTTAAGAGCTTATAACTTATCATTCACAGAAGTTTCAAACGCCATTAGACGTTCTAACATTCTAATAACTGGTGGTAATATAAAAACAGCAGAAGAAGATTATTTAATTCGTGCGAGTAATCGGTCTTATTATGGTGTAGAACTTCAGAATCTAATTGTTAGAACAGAAACTTCGGGAAATATTATTCGTTTAAAAGACATTGCCTCTGTAAAAGATATTTGGTCAGAAAATCCCGATAGATTGTTCTATAATGGCAATTTAGCAATAGATATTACAGTTAGTAATACCAATAACGAAGATTTAATTTCATCTGCAGACAAAATTAAAGAGTACATTTATGAGTTCAATCAAAAACAACAAAACGTACAACTAAACGTAACAAGTGATAGAAGTACTACTTTAAATGACAGAACTTGGTTGCTGACTAAAAACGCAATTTCAGGAATACTTTTAGTCTTGTTTTTTTTAGCATTATTTTTAAATTTAAGACTTGCTTTCTGGGTAGCAGCAGGTTTACCTATTGCCTTTTTAGGGATGTTTATGTTTGCAGCTCAATTTGGGGTAACCATAAATGTTTTATCGCTCTTTGGAATGATTATCGTGATTGGTATTTTGGTGGATGACGGAATTGTCATCGGAGAAAATATTTATCATCATTATTACGACTTAGGAAAATCTAAAATTAATGCAGCAATAGATGGCACAATGGAAGTAATTCCGCCAATTGTTTCTGCTATTCTAACAACTATAATAGCTTTCTCTACCTTCTTTTTTGTGGAAGGTAGGGTCGGAAGTTTCTTTGGTGAGGTCTCAACAATTGTAATACTTACGTTAGCAGTTTCCTTAATTGAAGCATTGATAATTTTGCCCGCACATATTGCACATTCAAAAGCATTAGACAGAAAGAAATTAGAAAATGGTGAAGCTCAAAAAACAAAAGGAATTGACGGCTTTTTTAAGAAAATTAATAAAAAAGCAGACACATTTCTAGGAAAGTTTAGAGACGGTTATTATGTGCCATTTCTAAAGTTTTCTTTAAAAAACAAGGTTTTTATGTTTTGTATGTTTGTCGCCTCATTAGTAATTAGCGTTTCTGCATTAATAGGAGGCGTTATTAAAAGTTCTTTCTTTCCAAGAATTGCAAGTGATCAAGTACAAATTGCACTAAATATGCCACAAGGAACGAATGAAAAAATTACAGATTCATTAATTTCTTTTATTGAGGAGAAAGTTTGGTTGGTAAATAAGGAATACACAAAAAAGCAAACAGATAACTTAAATATTGTAGAAAATATCATTAAAAGAGTGGGTCCTGGAAGTGCGAATGGAACCTTAAGTGTAAACCTTTTACCTGGGGAGACTAGAGATTTTTCTTCACCAGAAATAACCAACGCGATTCAAGAAAAAGTAGGTAAAATATATGGTGTAGAAAGCTTAACTTTTGGTTCTGGTGGTAACTTTGGTGGTAGTCCGGTTGCGGTTTCTTTACTGGGTAACGATATTAAGGAATTAAAAGCGGTAAAAGATGCATTAAAGCAAGCATTAGAAAACAACCCATTATTAAAAGATGTTGCAGACAATGATCCTGCAGGAATTAAAGAAGTGCGTATTGTTTTAAAAGACAATGCGTATCTATTGGGTTTAAATTTACAGTCTGTAATGTCTCAAGTTAGAGCTGGTTTTTTCGGAGTTCAGGCGCAACGTTTTCAGCGTGGGCAAGATGAAATAAAAGTTTGGGTTCGGTATGATAAGAAAGACAGGTCTTCTATAAAGGATTTAGATGATATGCGCATTATTTCGCCAAACGGAACTCGAATTCCGTTTTCCGAAATAGCTACGTACACGATAAAAAGAGGGGATATTGCAATCAATCATCTAGAAGGAAAAAGAGAAATACAAATTACAGCAGATTTAAAAGAGTTAACGGCGAGTGAAACTGATATTTTAGATAATATTAAAACGGTAATAATGCCAGAAATCTTATCTAAGTACCCAACCGTAAAGCCAATTTACGAGGGCCAGAACAGAGAGGCAAAAAAAACAACAGATTCTTTGAATCTCGTTGGGCCAGTTATTTTACTTTTAATTTATATCGTAATCGCATTTACTTTTCGATCTTATAGTCAGCCAATCTTGTTAATTATGATGATCCCTTTTAGTATGATTGGCGTTATTTGGGGGCATTATATTCATAATATGGCAATCGGAATTTTATCCTTTTTAGGAATTATTGCTTTGATAGGAATTATGGTAAATGATGGGTTGGTACTTATTGGTAAATTTAACAGTTATCTAAAAGAAGGCTTTAAATATGATGAAGCCTTAATAAAAGCAGGGCAGTCTCGTTTTAGAGCTATTTTCTTAACCTCTTTAACTACAGTTGCAGGTCTGGCTCCCTTAATTTTTGAAAAAAGTAGACAAGCACAATTTCTAATTCCGATGGCAATTTCTATTGCCTATGGTATTGCAATTGCAACCATTTTAACGCTGGTAATGCTGCCAATGATGCTTTCTGTATCCAATGCTATAAAAGTGAAAGTAAAATGGCTAATTACAGGAAAAGAAGTAACTAAAGAAGAGGTCGAAAGGGCTATTGTAGAGTCTAAATTTGGTAAAGAGGAAAGTGGGGATATAGCTATTAAAAAAGACAATGATGAACGTGAATAAAAAAGCAATTATTTTAGTCGTTTTTCTATCGACTTTACAAGGATTTTCACAAGAAATTTTAACGAAAAATGAGGCGTTACAAATTGCGTTAGAAAATAATTTCGGAATTAAAATTGCAAATAATAATTTAGAGACTGCTAAAAACAACACAAGTATTTTTAACAGAGGGTTGCTGCCAACAGTGGCTTTAAATTCTGGGGCTAATTATAGTAGAAACAATCAAAGTTTAACTTTTACCGATAGAGGAACAGGAAATGATGCCGATATATCTGGAAGTGGAGTTGTTTCAAAAACATACAATACGTCTTTGGGTGTAAATTATACGATTTTTGATGGCCTAGGTAGAAAATACACTTATCAGCAATTAAAAGAAACCTATAATTTAACAGAATTACAGGTAAAAGAAACTATTGAAAACACGTATTTACAGTTATTTACAACTTATTTTCAAATTGCTCGTTTGTCAGAGAATACAGATAATTTATCAGAAGCACTCACAATTTCTAGAAGAAGGTTAAAGCGTGCAAAATATCAATATGAATATGGACAATCGACGAAACTAGAATATCTAAACGCAGAGGTAGATGTAAATAACGATCGTGTTACAGTAATTAATTCGAAGCAGTTATTAAACAATGCAAAACGCGGCTTAAATGTTATTTTAGGCTCAAAAGAAGATGTGAATTATCGCGTAGAAACCTCGGTAGCACAGAATAAATTGATGAATTATGAGGATTTAAAGACAAAAACTTTAAAAAATAATTCCCTATTGCGGCAGAATAAAAAAAATATTTTGATTAGTGAATTCAATATCAAAATAAACAAAGCAAATTTTTTACCATCGTTAAATTTCAATACTGCTTATGGTTTCAATAGAACAGAAAATGCAAACTTAATAAATCCTTTTGGTGCAAAATTAATTACTTCGGATGGCTTAAATGCAGGCTTAAATTTAAGTTGGAATATTTTTGACGGTGGCATCACAAAAACAAGAGTTGCAAATGCTAAAATTGCATTAGAAAATCAGCAAATTTTGTTAGCACAGCAAAAAGTAACTATCAATAATAGTTTAAAGAATACTTGGGAGAACTATAAAAACCAATTATTCATTTTAAAGGTACAAGAGAAAAATATTCAAACTACCCAGAATAATTTTGATAGAACGCAAGAGCGGTATAAGCTAGGGCAAGTTACTTCTATAGCATTCAGGCAAGCACAAATTAACCTTGTAAACGCTAAAACAGGAGCAAATAATGCAAAGTTTGACGCGAAATTAATTGAATTACAATTATTGCAGTTGAGTGGAGACATTCTAAATGTAACCTTTTAGTAAATCTCTAAGTGCTGTTTTGTATATTTTTATTGCATTAAGTTTAGGTGCAATAAAATATTTTTACAGATCAGAAATTATAAAGTTGTGTTTTCAGTTCATACGAAAACTGCTATTACAAGAAAAAGATAAAACTACTGTACACTTAATTTTTTACCTTTAATCTTCTAAATATATTAAGTAAAGGAACCAATAATTTATGGCTACATTTGCAAAAATACTTAAAATAAATTTTTCTATTTATGTCTCAATCGCTTTTTAATCCTTTTAAGGACTTGGTTTTAAACGAACATTTTTGCTTCCTGTCAGGAGATTTGACAAATGAAAGTATGACTGTTTTTCCGGGGTGGTTGATGGATCACTTCAAACTTGGTGATGAAAAAGTTGAGATGATGGACAAAGCTAAATCTTATAACTATTCAGATCTTAAATTGCCCTGTACACCGGAAGTAAAAGAAGCTTTTGAGGCCTTGGATGTAAAAGTTCAGGATGCATATGAAAAAGGTTTCGAAGGAATGGCAGCGCTTGATCAAGAGTTGCTTTTTCAATGGACTGGTAGGATGGTGTATGGACTTTTATACTATGAATTGCTTTATGAGAAAGATAGAATGCTAGCGAAAGGCGAAGAGCTTATGCTTTCAGCTACGCTGAAAAAACGTTTTGGTTACTTTCATTTAATGCTACAATCCATTATAAAACCCATTTCTTTTGTTGGAAAAAAACCATGGAGTATTGCGGTATTTCCACTTAAG
>Ga0075446_10000855_pt1 | contig 12317 bp, 10 predicted proteins | sample CoawatmetaG05DNA_FD_71590 | JGI IMG/M metagenome (GOLD analysis project Ga0075446, IMG submission 71590) | Marine microbial communities from the West Antarctic Peninsula - Coastal water metaG058-DNA | ecosystem: Environmental > Aquatic > Marine > Coastal | place: Atlantic Ocean: West Antarctic... | reverse complement strand
GCCTGGCAATGTCCTACTCTTCCGTGTCTTAAGACAAAGTACCATTGGCGCTGAAGGGCTTGACTTCCGAGTTCGGAATGGGATCGGGTATTGCCCCTTCGCAATAATCACCAGGCAATGGATTTCTACTTCTTTTAACCTTTTTTGTAAAGGACAAAATTAGATAATTAAATTAATACAAAATAGTCACTTAATAGATTTATATCTCTTTAAAATAATTTTTTTAATAATTTTAATTAAATCCTACAAACTATCTTTTGTAATGTTTCCAGCATTTAAATATTAATTATATTTTCTTTTTTTTAAAAAAATTATCAATTGATGAGGATAAAGCTCTAGTTACATCATCCATGTAAGTAAACTATCTAACCAACTTTGTGTTACCATAAATACTAATTCCTTTTGGAATTATTATTTGTTCTAAAAATTTATAGTAAGCCATATCTTCTCTTCCAAAGGGACTATAAATACTAAAAATCTGAACTCCAACGTGTTTAAGTTGTATAAATAATTATAAGTAGAACATATAATTTCATTAAAATTTTTAAAATTATTTTCTTAAAATTAATTTTATTATTTTTTTTTAAAATATTTTTTCTATGAATTTGTGTTTTTTTACTTAAGCTTGAAAAATTATCTAAACCATAGGCTTTATGTTTTTTATTTTATATTTTATTTTAAAAATGAAGCTTTATAAAATATATAACAACTGTTATAAGAACTTTCATTTAAAAAATTTTGTTATTTATCTTCGAGTTTTTTTATTAATTAAATCAGCTATTAATCCCAAAAATAAAAAATTTGTTGCAAAGAACATAAAAATTATTGAAGTGACTATAAATTGACCACCTATTATTATTCTTAATAGAATTAAAATAAATCCTATTAAAAATGTAATTACACTCAATGGTATAAAAACTCTCAATGGATTAAAATAAATTATTACCTTAAGAATTAAGACAACAAAATTTATAGTGTCTTTAATTGGGTGTATTTTAGATTTTCCAACTCTTTTTTCATAATTTATTTTTTCATATGCTACAGATTTATAATCTGACAAAAGTGCTAAAGTTATTGTTGAGGTAAAAGAAAATCCATCAGGTAAAATGTTTTCAAACTTTTCAAATAATTCTTTTTTAAAAATTCTAAAACCAGAATTTAAATCGGGTATTTTATAATCAACTAAATAATTAGCTAATTTGTTAATTATATATTTGGGAGGTTTTCTTATTAATGAAATATTTTCACTTCTCGCATCTCTAGCCCCAACCAGCATATCACATTTTTTTTCAGAAAATTTATTATAAAAATCAACAATTTTATTATTTGGATATGTACCATCAATATCAGTAATGAAAATAATGTCACTATTAGAATTTTTTATTCCAGTTTTTAATGCTCTGCCATAACCATAATTCCTATCATGAGTAATTATAGTGATATTTTTATCTAAACTAAATTTTTTTAATATTGTTGACGTTGAGTCATTCGACCCATCATTTACAATTATAATTTCAAACAACTCATCATTATCTAAATTTATTTTTAAGATTTCATTTAATGCTATTTCAACAATCTCTTGTTCATTAAAAAGCGGTAAAACTAGAGAAAAATTATATTTTTGCATATGTTTTGTAAGGTAATTTTGTATAGATTATTGAAAATAAATAGAAAGATAAAGGAATAAATTTAGTTTTAATAAAAATATAATTAAAATATTTTCATATAAAATAAAAAAATATTATTAATTTTATTTAATTACAATTTTATTGTAAAAAAAGCACCTTATGATTTTAGGTATATCAATTTCACATAATTCAACAGCGTGTCTTGTTAATAATCAAGGAAAAGTCCTTTTTTGCTGTTCTGAAGAAAGATTCTCTAGAATAAAAAACGACTGGGGGTTTCCTAAGCTTTCAATTGATTATATTTTAAAAAATATTATTGGCCCCTCAAAAATAGAAAAGGTCACTATAGGTGAAATCTGTTATTCAGAATATGGATATGACTCATTTGCTGAAATTGTATATTTAGGAAATTATAAAGTAAAAGATAGTTTTATAAAAAATAAAATTAAAGTTGGTTTTTTAGTAATTATTAATTTTATTTTAAAAAAAATTAATAAAAAAAAAAGTTATCAACATTTGGTGATTAATCGAATTCGTCAATTAAAAATAAAAGCGCCTGTATTTTTTTATGCACATCATAAGGCCCATGCAGCAAGCACATATTATTCATCACCTTATAAAAACAGCTTAGTGCTAACATTAGATGGTGAGGGTGATAGATTGAGTGGATCTATTTGGGATGGGTCAAACAATCATTTAAAACTAATAACTAATTTTAATGATAAATCATCAATAGGCAAATTTTACAAAGCTGTAACATCTTCTTTAGGATTTTTGATAAACAGACATGAAGGTAAAGTTACGGGATTAGCTGCTCTTGGGGATCCTTTAATTTACTATAATCAACTAAGTAAGGTTTTATACACTTCTCCTACGAGCAAAGGTCTAAAAATCAATTCAATTGCAGGTACTCATTTCTCGGAACAAAATAGTTTTAGAAATATTTCTATAGTACGTTTATTTAAGTATTTTTTTTATTTATTTACCGAAAACACTTGGACTGGATTACATAACAAAATTATTAAAAAATCTTCAAAAAGTTTGATTGGTAATGCTTTGGGGTTAAATTTAGATAATATAACCATGATAAAAAAAAAAAATATCGCTGCTAGTGCCCAAAAAGTTACTGAAGATGTTGTTTTAGACATTATTCAAACATACATTAAGAAATCTAAGAGAAATCTATGTCTTGCTGGAGGTGTATTCGCTAATGTCAAATTAAATCAAAAAATCTATAACCTAGATAAAGTTTCGGGAGTTTATATTCATCCTGGTATGGGAGATGAAGGTTTAGCTTTAGGTTCGGCATTTTTATCAATGAAAAATAACCCTGTAGCTTTTTTAAAAAATGTATATTTGGGTCCAAATTATTGCAATAAGGAAATAGAATTAATTTTAAAAGATTCAGGTCTTAAATTTCAAAAGTTTTCAATAGACTTAATTTCAAAAATATTAAGTAAAGCATTAGCAAACAATAATATAATAGGATTATTTAAAGGAAGGTCAGAATATGGTCCTAGAGCGCTTGGTGCACGGAGTATATTAGCCAATCCCTCATCTAAAGCAGTCAATTTAGAAGTTAACAACAGACTTAATCGTACTGAATTTATGCCATTTGCTCCAGTAGTATTAAAAGAAAATTTTGATGATGTATTTGAATCTAAGAAGTCATTAAAGGATATAATTGATACAGCTAAATTTATGACTGTAACATTAGATGTTTCAGCTAAATGGAAGAATAGAATTGCAGGAGTTGTGCATGTGGATGGAACAGCAAGGCCACAGGTTATTGATATGGAAACTAACGAACTATATTACAAGATAGTTAAAAAATTTTATGAACTAACTGGCTTACCTTGTTTGGTTAATACAAGTTTTAATATGCATGAAACACCAATTGTTAACTCTCCAAATGATGCTTTGGATGCATTTAATAAAGATGCTATAGATATTCTGGTTTTAGAAGACTTTGTTGTTTGGAAAAGTGATGAGTTTGATCCTAATAAAATAATTTAAATAATTTATTTTTGTGAAATCACAAGTTGATTAGCCATCATAAAATTTAGACCTACTTTTCTTAAAAAATTTTCAACTATAAACTCTCCTGGCATTCCTATCGGAGAAATCATAAACTTTTTTGAAAATAAAATTGTCATTTCAGAATTAGTAACAAGTTCTTTAATTCTCTTAATATTAGGAACCTCATGATGATGTTCATCGTTTAAAAGACCTACTTTTGATGCAATAAATTCCCATAACGGATCAGGAGCAGTTATAATTAATATTCCACCTGGCTTGAGCAATCTTTTTATTTCATCTATGAAGATCTGTGGATTAATAATATGCTCAATCACTGCAGTTGCAATTGCAACATCAAATTGTTCATTTTTAAAAATTTGTAGATTTTGAACATCTCCTTGTTTTATTTCTAAATGAGGAAAACAAGAGTTACCATATTTTACTAAATCATCATTATATTCTATACCGACACACTTACTATGAGGATAAGATTTTTTTATTTCAGAAAGCATTTTGCCATCAGCAGTTCCAAGGTCTATTATAGAATTAGGATTTTTTTTTGAAAATTTTTTTATTGACTCTATAACTTCAAAAGTTCGTCTCCATAATCGATATCTAAGTGCTCTATTTGTCTCTCTTCTTTTTGCGTAGCCCAAATCAAGAACTCCATGTTTATCAATTTTTTGTTTCATATCTATTTTATTTTTCTTAAGCAAAGGTTAAAAAATTATTTATTAATATTTTTATTATTTTTACTGTAATTTTTAAAAGATTTTAAATATTTTTTTCAAATTTTTTATGAATTCTTTTTATCAGTTTTTCCAAAAAAATCATTCAAAAAAGTAAAACCAATTAAACCTGGAAGAATTACAACAGAAATATAAAAACTGATACTAACAGCTAAACTAATATGTGGAAAAACAAATTGTGAAAACAAATATATAAATGAAATTTCTCTAACACCCAAACCGCTAGGAGTAATTGGTAAAAATGATAAAAATACTACTACTGGGAACAGGGAGATTACCACAACCAAAGAAATATCACCTCCAAATGCAAGAAAAAATAACCATACTTGAATACTTGCAAAAAACCATTGCAATAATGACAGCAAAATTACAAAAACTATATTTTTAGATCTATTAAAAAATAATTGAAAACTTTTACTAACAATTAAGTAAATTTTATTTAAAATTTTTGTTTTAAAACTAAACTTAATGAATTTATTTAATATGATTGCAAATAATAAAGTAGAAATAATTAAAAGACCCAGAACTATTACAGTAGAATTTTTTAAATAAAATCCTCCAAAAATACTTAATAAACTTAAAATGATCAAATCACTAAATCTGTCCAATATTAAGCCAGAAAATAGATTACTTTTTTTTTTTATATTAGTGTGAGCAAAAATTTTTACTAAATCACCAGATTTTGCTGGTGCAAATAAGTTTGCTGAAAAGGATAGCAATATTATTTTCATTAATTTTATAAAATAAGTTTTATAACCAAATTCATTTAAGATTTTTTGCCATCTTAAAAAACTTAAAATTGGTAATAATAAAGAGATTATGAAACCTAATGACAAATAAAAGATATTTGCCTCAACTAAACTAACTAAAAAAATTCTCCAATCAATAATTTTAAATAAAAAATAAAAAATATATATGACTAATAAGATTGGAAAAATACGATAAATTTTCATTGACTATATATTTGTCAAAATTTCAAATTTTTTAATTAAAGTTTGGTTGTCATTAATAACTTTTAGGTCCTTATTTGTTAAAACATCTTCTGTAATATCTAATTCCTGGTTTTGAAAATATCTTGATTGAGGAACATAACGAACAAAAAATTCACCTCCAGATATCATTCTTGCTACTTCTAATTTTTTACTTAATTTTTCTATTTTTTTTTCAATTAAAATTTTATCATCTAAAATTTTTAAACTTAATTCAAAACATAGATCTGTTGGTCTTACACCTAGCATTAATGTTTTTCTTATTGTTCCTTTTAGCCAATGAGCCCAGTTGGACTTCCAGCCAATCAATATTAGTATGATTCTAAAAATAATAAATTTATATACATTAAAATATTTATTACCTGGTATATAATTAAATTTACCTTTTACTTCAAAACCATTTTTACTGGTTTCAATAAAATGCATAGGGTCAATCCACTGTGTAGTAATTTGCTTTTTATTTGTTAGCTCTCCTATTAAACCACAATCATTAAAAATTAATTTTCCACTAATTTTATCAAATATCTTTATTACACCACCTTTAGCTAGATTTGCTATAATATATCTGTTGTGACTGGATTTTATCCAAATTTTTGCTTTATCAATATATTTATGACAAACATCTAGCTCGTAAGGTAATTTAGGTAATTCATTTTTAGTTTCGTAATAATCTATGAAACTTTGTAGCAGCTCAGGAACTCTATAAAACATATATCTATCTGACATAATTTCTGGAGGTACAAGCTTGTCATGGGAAAGAGCAGATAACATTTTTGTTTTAATTGATGAAGCTATAGGAATCTCCTTTGAGAATATTTCAAATCCATGTGTATAAAAATGAAGAGTATTTCTGCTACCTATGCTTCCAGCATAAAAGCCATTGGGGTAAACAAAATAAGAACAAGTTTCTATAGACTTTCTACATACTTCCAAAATTTCAGAATCTTTATTATCCTGATAAATTTTTCCCAAAAAAGAAATAGTTGCCGATAAATATCCAGGATCTATTCCATCATACTCTACAGACCAACCCTCATTTGAATTATGATAACTTAAGAAACCTTTCCATAATTTTTTATAACCATCATATAATTTTTCATCTCCAATAAGCTTATAAGCTTTCCAAACTGCTAAACATGCCATTGCATGATGATTTGCCAGATGGTCTTCCTCTGACTCTCCTTTAGATATGAAATTTGAAGCAAGATGAATTGTAGCTTTTATTCTATTAAAAAAATCTTTTGGTATTTCGTTTTTAATTAAATTTAAAGTTTCAGTACTTGTAAAAGTTGTAAAAGCAGTGGGTCCAACCCATCCTCTTTCATTGGGATAAAATTCATCAAATGAACCATCTTTATGCTGTATAGAAGACCAAAAATCTAAGCCTGCAATAATCCAGTCTAAAATTTTTTTTTTATTGTAATAAATATTTCCTGGAAAATTATATTTATACACTAAAGCTAGTGCCTGAATTCCAAATTGCCTAACTGCGTCTGGAAAATCACTTGTTTTATCTAACCAAAAATCTCTATGACAACATCCATATGTTGGTGAAAATGGATTTCTATCCATATTACCTAAAATTCTTGGAATTTGTGATATGCTTTTCTTTGCATAATAATCTCTCAATATCATTTTTTAAATACTCTCTTTGTAATTTTTTAAGTTAATCATAAAAAAATTTATCTTCTATCTAAATGTTCTAAAAATTTCTCAAAACTAGAGACAAAAGATAAAGATACTAATAAATACAAGGGTGTTAAATGAAAAAGTTGATATCTATTGGGTTCTCCTCCAATAAAAATACTACTATGAAAGAGAAGAGATAAAATTGAAATAATATAAGTTAATTGTAAAAAATTTTTATATTTTTCTAAAAGTTCATTAAAGAAAAAAATTATTAAAATATATATTGTAAATAAATAAAAGATTAAAAATAGATTATGATTAAAACTATAAGACTCTCTTATAAATGTTAATTGATAGATCAATTTTTTAAAAAATAAAGAATAGTAATACAAAGTCTCTGAAATTATATTATCAGAAATTGAAAATTGATTATAAAAGTCATTTTGTGTATAATAGACATCATAATAAATTTGACCACTTTGAATTAACTGTAATGCATTTTGAAAAATATTTATTCCATCAAATCTAGTAAGAATATAAACCAAAAAAGGATATGAAATTATATATAAAACTGCCAAAATGCTTACTAGTTTAAGGATATCTATTTTTTTATAAGATAAGTAAAATAAACAAATAATGACAAATCCTAGATTTATAATTCCTTGCGGCCTAACAAACATGGAGATTATTGAAAAAAATAAAGCGATTAAAATATAATATGTTTTGTTTGTATTTAAACTCTTGCTAACAAAATAAAAAATTAATGAAAAATTAAACAAAAAATATATGTCTGGAAGTTTTCTGAAACACCATATCCAATTAGCTTTATAAGAGAAAAAAATTAATAAAAAAATTATTATCATAATATTGCTATATTCATAGTTAATGCTTTTTAAAAAAAAATACATAGACAAAAAAAGAAGTATCATATTCAGCAAGTTAGAAGTTATTGAAAAAGATAACTCATTAGAAGTAATTTTTTGCAGAAAACCAGTTATTAACTTTACAATAAGATGAGTATCAAAATAATTTACTTTATTAAGTTCAAAATTTAAAATTTGATTAATAATTACAATTCCTTCAGGTTTAAAACCTTTTAAATAATCATTAGAAGATAATTTATTAAATAGATCAAAATTTATTAAATAATAAAATAAAAATAGAATAAAAAATATACCTAATAATTTTTCACAAGATAAGCTTTTATTTTTAAAAAAATTGTAAATCACTAAGTTAGTTTTTATTATTTCTTTGATTAAAAATTTTATCTACAATTTTTTCAGATGGCTTATAGTCATTTACGATTTCTTTGAGAAAATTTAATATTTCAATTACATTATTATCTTTAATAAGAAGTTTTAAATTCTCTAATTTTGACTCAAGACTTTCCCATGAAATATATGGATCATTTGCTTTTTTAATTCTTACATGTTTGGTATCTTGAAGTTCTTTTCCAAGTAATAATTCTTCATATAATTTTTCACCAGGTCTTAAACCAATATTAACAATCTTAATATCTCCATCAGGGTTTTTTTCATCTAAAATTGATAAACCAGATAACTTGACCATTTTGTGAATTAAATCTATGATTTTTACAGATTTTCCCATATCTAATACGAATATATCATTACTCTCTGCTAAAGCTCCAGCTTGAATAATTAGCTGAGCTGCTTCTGGTATTGTCATGAAAAAACGCGTTACCTCTGGATGTGTCAGTGTTATTGGTCCTCCTTCTCTAATTTGATTTTTAAATTTAGGTATTACAGATCCAGAAGAGTCTAAGACATTTCCAAAACGAACTATTGAAATTTTTGTTGATGAATTACTATTTTTATCAATAAGTGCTTGGGTACATAGTTCTGACAAACGTTTACTCGCACCCATTACGTTTGTCGGGCGTACAGCTTTATCTGTAGATACAATTACTACATTTGAAATATCAAATTTTATTGCAAAGTTTACTACATTCAAAGTTCCAAAAACGTTATTGTCAATTCCTTCGGAAATATTTTCCTCCACTAATGGAACATGTTTATAAGCTGCAGCATGATAAAGGGTGTCTGGTCTCCACGTATTTATGATACTACTTATTTTTTTTTCATCTTTTACAGATGCTAATAAAGATATAACTTCAGTATTTTTTTTATCTTTTGACTTTGACTGAATGCTCTCTAATTCAGATTGAATTTTATATAAAGCAAACTCGTTAGTATCAAGCAGTATAATTTTTCTTGGATTAAGTTTAAATATTTGACGAGTTAATTCAGATCCTATTGATCCACCAGCACCTGTTATTAAAACAACTTTTAAATCTACGTTTTTATTTAATAATTCTTTATATGGTTCAACTTGTTCTCTTCCTAATAAATCTTCAATTTCTAAATCTTTAATATCAGAAATGGTCACACGTCCATCAACTAGATCTGATACACTTGGCAATGTTTTTACACTAACTTTATGTTCATTAATCTTATCAATAATTTGCATTCTTTTATTTCTACTTATTGATGGAAGTGCTAAAAATACTTGAGATATATTTTTTGTTTTAATTAACTTTTGTAAATCATTTGGAGAATAAATAGTTTTACCACCTAGCTTTTGTCCACGAAGTTTAATATCATCATCTATAAAACCCATAACATTTAATTCATTCCCACTATCTAAAATTGACAATAATTGACTTCCCGCACTTCCTACGCCATATACTAGAGCGTTTGGTACTAATGTTTTATGAATTTGTGTTGGTGAAGTCACGTTAAGCATGTACTGAGCAATTAACCTCGAGATACAAATTGCTAAAAATAGTATCAAAGGTTGAATAATGCCTATAGTTCTTGGAACATTTTCAATTCCATAAACTGTGACTACTGAAAAATATATTAGACCATAAACAAATATAGCGAATGACACAGGGCCAGTTGCAACTAATTGGTTATTATAACGTATCATTGACCTATACAATCCTGAAATCCAAAATACAGTTATAGAAAGAAACAAAGCTAAAATTGTTACTAATAATTTATTGTCCTCTAAATATATAAATTCACCTAATCTAATATAAAATGCTAACCAAGTTGATACTACGCATAGCGCAGAATCAATAACAATTAAAAGTAACCGCTTAGCATGTCGCGGTAATGCTGATAAGTATTTAGATAAATTTTGTGCTGCATCTTTCATTAAATAAATTTCTATTTGCTTTTCTCAAGACGATCAATTTTATTTTTTAATTTTATTATTCGTTGAACACGAGAATTTGAGAAAATTTTTTCTTTTTCAAATGGAATGACCATATTTTTTTTTCTTTTTCCAATTATTTTATATTTAGTTGATGGCTCTTCTAAATCTTGAATATGAATTTCAAGGTATATTCTATTCATTTTACTAAAATTTTTTTTGGACTCATGCCATAAACTTGAATGCATAATCAATATATCTCCCACATCTAAAGCTGGACAAATTTTATTAAATTTTTTAGTTACTTCATCTGAAATTTCTCCTACATCTCCTAAATAACCAAATTTATGTGTAAATGGGTAAACTATCATTCCTCCATTTGTTTTGTCATTTTTAGTTAAAGATATAAATAATGAGTATCTATCAAAAGATCCAAATTGGTAACCAGCATCTTGATGACAAAATACTGGTTTTGAATTAAATTCATCTTTTTTTACTATTCTAAAATAGTCTGAACCCACATTACCATCAAAAAAATTTTTAACAATTTTTTTCAATTTAGGTTCTTTATAAATTTTTTTAAATAAACTAATCTTATCAATTTTAAATTCTACTAAATGATTCTTAGTTTTATTTAACTTTTTTTTAGAAACTTCTGCTAAGAATTTTGTTGTATATTTTTCTAATGTTTTATTATCAAAAACGCTTCTTACAACAAAGAAACCTATTTCATTTAAAATTTTATGATTTACTTTTTTGTCACTAAATAATTTTTTTTTTATTAAATTATTATTCTTATCAAAAAAATTAAATGTCTTCATTTTTTAAGCTATTAATTAAATAAATAATTTTTAATATACCTTTTTAGATTATATTTTGTTTTTTTAGTTTGAAAAAAATATCTTAAACATATCTTAACAAATCCAAAAATTGATTGTTCATAAAAAGAGTTTTTTGGGAGTATGTCACATCGTATTGCAATTCTATCAATCTTGGCATCATTTGTTTTATGTATTACATCAGCTTTCATAATTAAAAGATCGTTCAATTTTAATTTTGGTACAACTTTATTTTTTTCAAGGTCAATATTCATTTTCCAGCCTTGTGTAAAATCATTATAATCATCCAATGCATACCAATCATTTACCTTCGTCTTTTTAGAAAATCGCAAGTTAAACCATTCTTTGGTGTCTCTCTCAACCTTTCTAAACCTAACAGCACCTCTATTTTTTATGTTTTTATAAGTTTTGAAATCTTTTTTTTTTAATATGTTGTATGGAATAATGGCTACATTAGAATCTTTAGAATTTGATTTTAAAACTGGCATATAACAAATAAGGTAATTTTTATGGTCATTATGAAAATAGTAGGTAAAATGATCTATATGCCAATTTAAAACACCACCTGGCATTACTTTTGGATCCTTATTAATATCAAATGGTTTGATTAATTTTTTTTGTGAATTGACAGATTTTTTTATCCTTATGGAGGCATAACAAAATTTTTTTTCACTAATAAGCAATTCTTTATTAAATAAATTTTGTGAAACTTTTTTTATTTTTTTTCCAATTTTTTCATAGTAAATATTATCCAATCCATGAATAACTCCATCTACAAATTTTTCTTTTTTATTGAGATATTTTAAAAAATTCTTATTTATGTCAGAGTCTTTTAAAAAGTTCCTTACTATGAAATAACCTTTATTTTCGAGATTTTTAGAAATTTTATTATAATTTATATTCATTTTATTAAAATTTTTTAATTAATAAATTACCATTATAAACACCAGGTTTTTTAATATCTGATAAAACAGTAGATCCTGGTGAAATTACAACATTATCACAAATATTAATATCATTAGAAATGAAACTTTGTCCACCTATTACAACATTTTTTCCTATTTTAACATCGCCTGAAATTGTAACATTACACCCCACATTACAAAAGTTTCCCATTTTTGTATTATGTCCAATAGAACTACCAGTTAAAATGAAATTACTAATACCTAATTTAACATCATTGCATATCATTGTGTGTGGCTCAATAATTGAACCTTTGCCAATTTTATCAGTATATATTTTACTTCCATTAAAAATAATATTTGAAAAAAAAAAATTTTTTTTTTT
>Ga0075446_10000832_pt1 | contig 12505 bp, 9 predicted proteins | sample CoawatmetaG05DNA_FD_71590 | JGI IMG/M metagenome (GOLD analysis project Ga0075446, IMG submission 71590) | Marine microbial communities from the West Antarctic Peninsula - Coastal water metaG058-DNA | ecosystem: Environmental > Aquatic > Marine > Coastal | place: Atlantic Ocean: West Antarctic... | reverse complement strand
AGATTACCAAGATTTAGACAGTGATAATGACGGCATCAATGATGTTATAGAAGATGGAAATCCAGATGCAGACAATGACGGTCTTGTAGACAACCCAAGTGCAGATGCAGATGGTGATGGTATTGCAGACAGTGTAGATGCAGACGACGCAGGATTTGGAGAAGGCTTGAACGGCGAAGGCGCTACTACAGATAGTGATGGCGATGGCATTCCAGACTACCAAGATTTAGATTCTGATAATGATGGTATCTTAGATAGTGTTGAAGGTATCGTTGATACGGATAACGACGGTATTCCGGATTATTTAGACTTAGACTCGGACGATGATGGAGTTTTAGATGTTGTAGAATCAGGTTCTGGAGCGCTTGATGAAGACAATGACGGCAGAGTAGACGGTGATCCTTCCCTCTTTGGATTAAACGGATTACTAGATAGTATAGAGACCTATAATGACAGTGGTATTTTAGGATATGCATTGCTTGATACGGATTCTGATGGAGCGCGGGATTTTCGAGATACAGATGATGATGGAGATGGAATTGATACCAATGATGAGGATATAAATGAGAATACAGACCCTATGGATGATGACACAGATGGCGACGGTATTGCTAATTATCTAGATGATGATGATGATAATGATGGCATATTGACAAGTGATGAAGACGAATATGGGGATGAAGATAGCGATGGTATTCCAGACCACTTGGATCCTGAGTTTACTGAATTAATTATATTCAATGAGTTTTCACCAAATGGAGATGGAGTGAACGACACATTTATAATTAATAAAATAATTGGGTATCCGAACAATACATTAGAAGTGTTTAATAGATGGGGTAATTCGGTTTATAAGAAAACGAAATATGATAATTCTTGGGATGGAACATCAAACGGTAGAGTAACCATAAGTTCAGAGAGTAAATTACCGGTAGGAACCTATTATTATCTTTTAGACTTAGGGAATGGAACTAAGCCAATAACAGGATGGGTTTACATCAATAGATAAAAATAATAATATAAAAAAGCAAAAGATGAAAATATATAAAGTACTAATTTTAGTATCTATTGTATTCTTTACTTGTTCTTCTGTTAAGGCACAGCAAGACCCCCAGTACACGCAGTATATGTTTAATACATTGAGTATAAATCCGGCATATGCCGGGTCTAGGGGTCATTTTTCAATGTCTGCTTTGGCAAGAACACAATGGGTAGGTATTGAAGGCGCTCCAGATACTCAAAGTTTTAGTCTTCATGCACCTATTGGTTTTAGTGGTGTTGGTTTAGGGTTCAGTATTATTAATGATAAATTAGGGCCCTCTGTAGAAACACATTTTGATTCGAATGTTTCTTATACAATTAGAACGAGTGAAGAAGGGCAATTGGCTCTTGGTTTGCGCTTAGGAGGGAGAACTTTAAATTTAGATTGGTCTAAAGGAAGGTTTCAAAATCCAGATGCAATATTTAATAACAATGTAAATAATAAATTTTTACCTACGTTAGGTGCTGGAATCTATTTTCATATGCCAGATTGGTATGTAGGTTTATCTGTTCCTAATTTTTTAAGAACAACGCATTATAATGACTTTTTAGAGTCTGTTGCTGCAGAAAAACTACATTATTTTTTTATTGCAGGGTATGTTTTTGATGTTACAGAAAACCTGAAATTTAAGCCAGCTATTTTATCTAAGATTGTGGCAGGAGCGCCACTGTCTCTAGATATTTCTGCAAACTTCTTATTCAATGATAAATTTAATTTAGGTGTGGCGTACAGATGGGATGATTCTATCAGTGCCATTCTTGGTTTTCAAATATCAGAAACACTAACGTTAGGATATGCTTATGATTTAACTACTTCTAACTATAATAATTACAATGCAGGATCACACGAAGTAATGCTAACCTTTAATGTTTTAGAACAGAAAAGATTAAAATGTCCAAGATTCTTTTAAATAGCATACACATGAAAAAATATACCACAATATTATTTTTATTATTTGTTTCCATTTTATTAGGACAAAGTAAATATGCAGCAGGCAGACATTTTAAGGAGTTTGCTTATGTAGAGTCAGCAAAACTTTACGAAGCTATTTATAAAAAAGGAGATAGTTCTCAAATAGTGCTTTCTAGGCTAGGAGATTCTTATTATTTAAATTCCAAGACCAAAGAAGCGGCTTATTGGTATGAAAAATTATTTCGCATTTATGAAAGCGAAACGATAGGTCAAGAATTCTTTTTTAAATATGCACAGAGTTTAAAGAGTATTGGTAATTATAAAGAGTCAGATAAATGGATGCTAAAATTAAAACAGTTTAATCGGAATGATAACAGACTAGAATCATTAATGATAAAAAGAGATTATTTTGAAAATTACACAGAGCACTCAAATACATATGGGGATCTTCATAATTTGTCAGTGAATACAAAATTTTCAGATTATGGTGTCTTTATGATGAATGAAAAGGTTCTTTTTTCATCTTCAAGGCCAGTGGGAAAGCTAAAAAAGAACAAACTATATGCAAGAAATATGCAACCTTTCTTAAACGTATATAAGGCAGATGAATACATTACAGAAAAAGACAGTACTGCCAACTATATAGATTTTATCAATATTGAGAAGGAATTAAATATTAATACAAGGTATCATACCGCCTCGGCAATAGTTACAAAAGACGGTAAAACAATGTATTTCACTAGAAACAATCATGCAGGTAAAAAACTAGTAAGTGATAAAGATAATACCGTTCATTTAAAAATTTACAATGCAGTGCTTATTGATGATAAATGGGCAAATATTAGCGAAGTATCTTTTAATAATGACGAATACTCAACAGGGCAACCAGCATTAAGTCAAGATGAAAAAGCACTCTATTTTGTGTCAGATATGCCAGGTGGTTTTGGAGCCACAGATATTTACAAAGCTAGTATTTTAGGAAATAATCAATTTTCAGACCCCATAAATTTAGGTGCTAAAATTAATACAGAGGGTACAGAGATGTTTCCATTTATTAGTGATGAAAACATACTATATTTTTCTTCGAACGGCCATATTGGTCTTGGGGGTTTAGATGTTTTCGAAAGTAAGATACAGAAAGAAGGATATCAGCGCCCGATTAATATTGGAATTCCAATTAATAGTAAAAAAGATGATTTTTCTTTTACCATTAACAAAGTAAAAGAGTTTGGTTATTTTTCATCGAATAGAGAAGGTGGCAAAGGAGATGATGATATGTATAGTTTTATTATTAAAAGTCGCTGTAAAGGATTGCTAGAAGGTATTGTCTTCGATAAAAAAACGCAAAAAATTATAGATGGAGCAGCTGTTCATTTAATTGATAAAATAGGAAAAGTTATTGAGCGAAGAAAAACAGATACCCTTGGAGCGTTTTCGTTTAAACAATTACCGTGTAAACTAAACTATACAGTTATGGTAGAGAAAGATGGTTATGTCTCTGATAGGTTAAAGGTTTCAACAAATAACAATCAGAAATTACCACTAAGCATCGCTTTAAATTTAATTCCGGTACTTCTTGAGAAAGAGATTGTTATTAATCCGATACGTTTTGATTTTGATAAATATGATATAAGAGATACGGCAGAATTTGAATTAAAAAAAATTGTATCTGTGTTAAAAACGCACTCAGACATTTTAATTAAAATTGCATCTCATACAGATGCAAGAGGAACAAGAAGTTATAATAGACAGTTATCCGACAGAAGAGCAAAGGCGACTAGAGATTATATTGTTTCTAGAGGAATCTCTGCAGATAGAATAGAAAGTGCTATTGGTTATGGTGAAGATAAATTGTTAAACGAATGTGATGATGTAAATTCTAAAACATGTACAGAAGAAGCTCATCAGCTAAATAGAAGATCTTATTTCTACATTGTAAAAGGAAGTGGAGTAAAAGTAGAAAATAAATAACAAGGAACCTTAATAGAGGGTTTAATAAATAGTAATTATAAAATAGTACAGATGGAAGAGACAACCTTATCGATATCTTATTTATTCGTTTTAAGGTGTTTAGTTTTGTTAGGGGTAGCATAATTAAACAAGTCTCTTTCCATTTTATAAAAGAGTACTATTCGTAACAAATAATTTTAAATATGAAGGAATATACCATAAAAATTAGTCTAACAGATTCTCGAGCTAAAGATTTTATTTTAGCAAGCAGGTATGGTATTATTGCAGTATTGAAGTAATAATTATAGATGGAAGAGACAACCTTATCGATATCTTATTTATTCGTTTTAAGGTGTTTAGTTTTGTTAGGGGTAGCATAATTAAACAAGTCTCTTTCCATTTTAAAGAATGTAATAGTACAGAAGATCACAATAGGAAGTATATGATATCAGAACACTTAGTTCGACTGATTCTCCAATCAAAGAATCAACTTTAACAAGTAGTTTCGGTGTTGTTGCCAGTATTTAATTAATAATTATAGATGGAAGAGGCCTCTTTAACGCACTCCTACTTTAGCGTTTCTTAAGATGTTTAGTTTTGTTAGGGATAGCAGAATTAAACGGGTCTCATTTCATTTTATAAAAAAGTATAAATAAGAGTAGGCAACAATTTATTGCTAGTAATTTAATTTTTTTTTGAGCTAAAGAATCGGTTTTGTCAATGAGACTACTTATTGTTGCTAGATTAATTAATAATTATAGTGGTATTAGAAAGTCTTAAAGCACGTTTATTTAAACTTTTTAAAGGTCTTTGCTTTTGTTCGCGACAGCACAAGCAAACAAGTTTTTCTATGTTGTAGCAAATTAGTTTTTACCGTATTTAGTTTTAAAAATGAATAATAATATAATAGTAATTAAAGGGACAGTTACATATTTAAAAGAAACAGGTGCTTCCGGTAAAGCAACTGTTTTTTTAACCTCAGTTGCCGACAAGACAGTGGTAGAAGAAATATATCCTGATTTGGATGGTGTGTTTCATGCAGAGGTTTCGAATGAAATATCTTATTCTATTCAAGCTCAAATTAAGACATTTAAAAGTGCACTTTTTTTTATCCCTAAAAAAGTGAGGAGCGTTTATTTAGACCTTCACATCCACAATTAGATACCCTAAAAGGAGTAGTTTTATACAGTTGAAATCCCCCAGACTTCAGAAAGTTGTATCTTACTTATTGAAAAAAGAGAGGCACTCGTTCCTCTAAAAATTAGATTTTTATTAACAGAAAAGTGTTCATTTTATTCATAGTTGCGAACTATAAAAACTTTTTTATAATTCATAATTGAAGCAATCATTATATGAGTACCTTTCTGGTACCTATAAATGATTTTTTAATTTTTTAAATAATGAAGATTTATCCAATAGAAACTGGAAATTTTAAGTTAGATGGTGGTGCTATGTTTGGGGTTGTGCCAAAAACAATCTGGCAAAGAACAAACCCTGCAGACGTTAATAATTTAATTGATATGAGCATGCGTTGTATGCTTATTGAGGATGGAGAGCGTCTTATTTTAATAGATACGGGTTTAGGGGCTAAACAATCAGATAAGTTTTTTGGTTATTACTTTTTATATGGAGACTTTTCTTTAGAAAGTTCTTTGGCAAAACACGGTTTTCATAGAGATGATATTACAGATGTTTTTTTAACACACCTTCATTTTGATCACTGTGGCGGAGTCATAGAATGGAATGCAGAAAAGACTTTGTTACAACCTGCTTTTAAAAATGCAAAATTTTGGTCTAATGAAGCGCATTGGAAATGGGCAACAGAACCAAACCCAAGAGAAAAGGCATCCTTTTTAAAAGAAAATATCAACCCAATTAAAGAAAGCGGACAATTAAATTTTATTGATAAAAATGCACTAGAGCACATAGGTTTTGAGGTGTTGTTTATGGACGGGCATACAGAAAAACAAATGCTACCAAAGTTAACTTACCAAGGCAAGACAATTGTTTTTATGGCAGATTTATTACCAACCGTGGGGCATATTTCTTTGCCGTATGTGATGGGTTATGATACAAGACCACTTTTAACTATTAAGGAAAAAGCTGCTTTTCTAAACGAGGCTGCAGATCAAAATTATTACCTCTTTTTAGAGCATGATGCCTACAATGAAATTTGTACTGTAAAACATACAGAGAAAGGCGTTCGAGTAAAAAACATACACAAATTTACAGATATATTTAATTAATACAACAGAGAAATGAACGGATTAAAACCAATGATGTATGCAGCAATAGCTGTAATTTTATTAGCGAGTTGTAAAACGGCAATACATACAATTCCGGTTCCTAGTGGAGCGGATACATTACTTAATGTTCCTGCTAAAAAAGGAGCATTAACCGAAAGTGAAGCGCATATTTGGAGTCATATGGACTTGCAAACAGATTCAATTCCAGGAATGAGTATTGCAAAGGCATATCAATTTTTAGAAGGAAAACAAGGAATTACCGTTATTGTTGCAGTTGCAGATTCTGGAATAGATGTAACACACGAAGATTTAAAAGCTGTTGTTTGGGTAAATCTAAAAGAAATTGCTGGCAATACTAAAGATGATGACAATAATGGATATGTAGATGATGTAAACGGTTGGAATTTCTTAGGAAATAAAGCAGGAATTATTGTAAACGCAGACCAGTTAGAAATCACCAGAATTGTAAAAATGGGGACGCTGAAATACGGAAGCAAAAAGGCTTCGGAAATTTCTGAAGAAAATAAAAAGGATTTTGAACAGTATTTAGACTTACTAGAAAAGTTTGAAGCCAGAGATATTGAGAAGAAAACTGAAATCGAGAATTTAAAAATCACACAAAAAAGACTTTTACAGATTAATAACAATTTTAAAGAGGTAAAAGAATTTGCAGGAACCACTGCTTTAACAACAACATTATTAAAGAATTTAACTCCATCTAATGCTCAAATGGCAGCAAAAATTGCCGATATTATGGGAATGCTAGAGAGGGGAATGACCGAGGAAGGTTTGGCAGATTATGAAAAAGGATTAACAGCATATCTAGATTCTCAGGCAAAGGGGAAAAGTTATGATTTAGACTTTAATGCACGTCAGACTTTAGGAGATAATCTATATGATATTGAAGACAAGTTCTATGGAAACAATAATGTCATTGGCTCTAAAGAGTTAGAAAGTCATGGTACGCACGTTGCAGGAATTGTGGCAGCTTCTAGAAACAACAATAAAGGAGTTAACGGTGTTGCTAATAATGTTAAAATCATGGCAATTAGAGTAGTGCCAAATGGAGATGAACACGATAAAGATGTTGCTTTGGGAATTAGATATGCAGTAGACAATGGTGCGAAAATTATAAATACAAGTTTTGGTAAAGCATATTCCCCAAATAGAAAATGGGTGTATGATGCTATTAAATATGCTGCAAAAAAAGATGTATTACTTGTAAATGCGGCAGGAAATGACGGTAAAGACATCGACGTTACAAAAACATATCCTAATGATTCAGAAGATCTGATAAATGAAATATCAGACAATGTTTTAACTATTGGCGCAATGAGCTTGCATTACGATGAAAAATTACCCGCAACTTTTTCTAACTATGGTAAAAAAAATGTAGATGTATTTGCGCCCGGAGTAGATATTTATGCACCTGTACCTAAAGATGCATATACATCAAATAGCGGAACTTCAATGGCAGCACCATCGGCAGCAGGAGTTGCAGCTTTGGTGCGTTCTTATTATCCGCAATTATCTGCAAGCCAAGTAAAGCATATTTTAATGAATTCTGGTATAAAAATCAATTTTGAAGTAATAAAGCCAGGTTCTCAAAGTAGAGAAAACCCGAACGGAGAGAAAGTACCGTTTTCAGATTTATCTGTTTCAGGAAGAGTGGTAAATGCATACAATGCTTTGATAATGGCAGACAGAATTGTAAACGGAAAAAAATAATTAAATCAAGAATTCAGCAATTATTTGATTGTTGTTTTTTACTTTTATCTTTAAATTAATAAACCAAATGAAAAAATATATATTTTTAGTCTTTACAAGTGCGTTTTTAACTTCTTGTATTCAAGTAAAAGAAGTTGTTTTTCAGCAAAAAAATCAAGTATATTCCTCTGCATATTGGCAACAGCACGTAGATTATACAATGAATATTGATGTAGACGTAGAAAAGCACCAATATGCAGGAACACAAAAGGCAATTTACACAAACAACTCACCAGATGACTTAACCAAGGTTTATTATCATTTATACTTTAATGCGTTTCAACCAGGTTCTCAAATGGATGTTCGCTCTTTAAATATTGCAGATCCAGACCGCAGAGTTCGTGATAGAATTAGCAAATTAAATGCGGATGAAATTGGCTATATCAAAGTAAATTCTTTACAACAAAACGGAACGGCTGTTTCTTATGAAACTGTGGGCACAATTTTAGAGGTTACTTTAAACACCCCAATAAAAGCAGGAGAAAGTGTAACGTTAGAGATGGTTTTCGATGCACAGATTCCGTTACAAATTAGAAGAACAGGTAGAGATAATAAAGAAGGTGTTGCTTTGTCAATGGCACAGTGGTATCCAAAAATGGCAGAATACGATTTTGAAGGTTGGCATACGCCTCCTTACATTGCAAGAGAATTCCATGGAGTTTGGGGTAATTTTGATGTAAAAATTGCAATTGATAAAGATTATACGCTTGGAGGAACAGGATATTTGCAAAATGCACAAGAAATAGGACATGGTTATGAAGATGCTTCAAAACCTTTGAATGTTCCGAATTCAGAGAAATTAACCTGGTATTTTAAAGCACCAAATGTGCATGATTTTATGTGGGCTGGAGATCCTGCATATACACATGATGTTTTAAAAATGGCAAACGGCATAGACTTACACTTTTTGTATAAGAACAATCTAGAGGAAAAGTTTTCACAGAATTGGAAAGATTTACAGCCAAAAACGGCTGAGCTAATGACGTATTTTAGCAAGCATATTGGTGCATACCCATACAAGCAATACTCTGTAATTCAAGGTGGAGACGGAGGGATGGAATATGCAATGTCTACTTTAATTACAGGAGAACGCAAGTTTGGAAGTCTTTTTGGAGTAACGGCGCATGAAATGGCACATACTTGGTTTCAGTTTTTATTAGCTTCTAATGAAAGCAAACACCCTTGGATGGATGAAGGATTTACCTCTTATATTTCTAACAAGGCCTCTTATGAAGTCTTGAAGAGAGGAGATAACAATCCGAATGCTGGGCCTTACAGGAGTTACAATTTCATGGTAAATTCTGGTACAGAAGAAACATTAACAACACACGCAGACAGGTACAATACCAATAGAGGGTATAGCTTTGCGAGCTACGGAAAAGGAAGTATGTTTTTAGCCCAGTTAGAATATATTATTGGAACAGAAAACACAGCAAAGGGTTTAAAAAAGTACTTTACAGACTTTAGTTTTAAGCACCCAACACCAAATGATGTTAAGCGTTCTATGGAAAAAGTTTCTGGAATTCAGTTAGATTGGTACTTGAATGAATGGACACAAACCTTGCATACCATAGATTACGGAATAAAATCTGTAGACGGAAAAAACATTACTTTAGAAAGAATAGGGCAAATGCCAATGCCAATAGATTTAGAAGTTACTTATGAGGATGGTTCTGTAGAAAATTTTAATATTCCGTTGCGGATAATGAGAGGAAACAAACCAACTGCCGCAACAGTTTTAGAAGATTGGGCTTGGGCAAATCCTGTGTATTCTTTTGAAACCTCTAAAAAGGTAAAATCTGTAACTATTGATAAAAGTAAATTGATGGCAGATGTGAATGATGATAACAATGTTTTTGGATTAGAATAAAGCTTAAATTTTACACGTAAAAAGACCTCATTTAACTGAATAAATGAGGTCTTTTTTATTGTTTCATAAAAATTTATTGATCCATTATAAACGATTCTATCGCTATATTTTGACCTCATTATTTAAAGAGATATCCTGCGTTTTCAAAACGTTGGTTCTATTGTAATTGAAAGTTTAAAATTTACAATGTATGCATTCGCTAGAATGCAGTCTTTGGTCTTGTTTCTATTAGCGAAGCGATCTGATGTTTTATTTTGCACATCAATAATTTAAAGAAGGTAATAAGTTCTCTTTTATTGAATAAGGGCTTCTATTCTTTCATTCGGAATAAAGCCTTTCAGCATTAGAAATACTCCGCAAACGATTAAAATAACTCCCATAATTTTTTTAATTCTAAAAATCACTGGCGGTGTCATTTTGTTTTTTAACTGTTTCGCTAAAAATATTTTACCCAAATCTGTCACAAAGTAGCTTAACAAAACGGTTCCGAAATACCAGAAAATAGCGCTTTGATTCATCTTTAAAGTGGGGCCAATTACAAGCACAGTTCCTAGCCAGAAAGCTAAAACACCAACGTTTATAAAGTTTAAAAAGAAACCTTTAAAGAACAGTTTTAAGTAATTATTTTGAATCGGCACTTTTAGCAGATTGGCAGATTCTAGTGCTTCTTTTTTATTTTCTTTCTCTAAATAAGTGATTAATCCGTAAATAATTAAAACCAAGCCTCCTAAAAAAAACAATCTTGGGTCGTCTTTTATTTCCTCTAACAAAGACCTACTGCCGTAATATGCAATTAAAATAAAACATAAATCTCCTAGAATAACTCCTAAATCAAAAATAATTGCTGCTCTTGCACCTTTTAAAATACTGGTTTGAATTAGCATAAAAAAAACAGGTCCAATCATAAAAGCCATGAAAAAACCAATTAAAAAAGCATTTTTAAAGTCGTAAATATCCATTGCTTAAAAATATTGTTTCATTATAAATCAGTAGTGTCTGAGTAAAACAGCTTCGTTTTATGTATTTTTTCGAATGAGTTCAAAGAGCAGCGATAAAAGGTATATTCTTTCGACCTATAGCTGTTTGTCAGATACTTGTAATTTATCTTGGTTCTTGACCCTAAAAGCACAGCAGTCTTTTGTCTTTTATCGAACAACAGTGCTCATAAAGAGTATATTTAAAGCCATAACTATACTTACATGCATTGCTACACACTTAAACATTTGAACAATTACACATCCTTACACATCATCAAAATCTATTGTAATAGTTGGTGTTGTTGGATGCGCCTGGCAGGTTAAAATAAGACCTTCTTCAAGTTCACCATCTGTTAAAATAGAGTTTTTTACCATTACTGCTTTTCCTTCCGTAACTCTTGCCAAGCAAGAACTACAAACACCGCCTTGACAAGAATAAGGTGCATCGATATTGTTGCGTAAATTTGCAGCTAAAATGTCATCCGTTTGAGACATTGTAAAGGTTGTTACTTCATCATCTAACAACACTGTAATTTCAGTGGTTCCTTCTTTTACCTGTGCTACTTTTTCTTCATCAGCAGCCACCACAAACAATTCAAAATGAATGTTTTCTTTTGCAATGTTATTTTTTTCTAAGGTTTTAGAAACGTCTTTGATCATTTCTTCCGGTCCGCATAAATAAGCAGCATCAAAAGAAGTTTCTTTGTACATATTCTTTACAAAGTAGTTGGTTACGTTACCATCAATTCTACCGCGTAAACTATTCTTTACATTTTCTCTACTGAATATATAGTGCAACTTAAACCTACCTGGATAGGTTTCTTTTAGTTGATTTAACTCCTCATAAAAGATCGTGTCTGCAGCAGATTTGTTTCCGTAAACCAAAGTAAAAGTAGCGGTAGTTTCTGTTTGTAAAACCGATTTTAACATTGATAAAATAGGTGTAATTCCAGAACCAGCCGCAAAACCAATATAATTTTTGTTTGCATCTGGGATTAATAAAAAACGTCCTTCAGGAGCAGTTATTTCTATGGCATCGCCAACTTTTAGTGCTGTGGTTGCATAGGTAGAAAAAATACCTTTCGCTACTTTTTTAATAGCCACTCTAATTTCGCCACTTTCTGGAGTAGCGCAAATAGAATATGCTCTTCTAATTACTTCTCCATTAATTGCTGTTTGAAGCGTTACGTATTGTCCTGCGGTGAATTTAAAATCAGCTTTTAAATTTTCAGGTATCTTAAATACTACAGAAACCGCATCTGCGGTTTCTGGTCTTATTTCTTGTATGTGTACTTTGTGAAATTCTGCCATAAATGTAATTAAACTAAATTATTTTCAACTAAATATTCAGCTATTTGAACTGTGTTTGTAGCAGCACCTTTTCTTAGGTTATCTGCAACAATCCACAAATTTAAGGTATTTTCTTGAGATTCGTCCCTTCTAATTCGACCAACAAACACTTCATCTTTATCATGGGCATTTATAGGCATCGGATAGATGTTATTTGCCAAATCATCTTGCACAATAATACCCGTAGTTTCGGTTAAAATTTGACGCACTTCTGCAATGTCAAAATCGTTTTCAAATTGCACATTTACAGCTTCAGAATGCCCGCCAGCGGTAGGAATTCTAACGGCAGTAGCGGTTACAGAAAACGAATTATCGTTTAAAATCTTCTTTGGCTCTTTTACCAATTTCATTTCCTCTTTTGTGTAGCCGTTTTCTAAGAAAACATCACAAT
>Ga0075446_10000824_pt1 | contig 12583 bp, 10 predicted proteins | sample CoawatmetaG05DNA_FD_71590 | JGI IMG/M metagenome (GOLD analysis project Ga0075446, IMG submission 71590) | Marine microbial communities from the West Antarctic Peninsula - Coastal water metaG058-DNA | ecosystem: Environmental > Aquatic > Marine > Coastal | place: Atlantic Ocean: West Antarctic... | reverse complement strand
CCACCAGGAATACAAAGATTTTGCGGATTCTACTGGCTGTAATTCAATTGCACGCCAACGTGCGGAAAAATCGAACATCAAGAACGTCATGGACATACAAGCCACGTATAATACAACCGCGGCTCTTCTGACGAGCATTTGTTTTTGTCTCCCCAGGAGTGGTATGAATTGGGAACAAGTCCACGGAGATACCAGAATACTCGAATGGGTTATAATGATAGTTGTTTATAATATCATGCTATATTTATATGGAACAAGTGAGATTGCCAACAAGGACGGTAATGGCGTACTTCGATCAAACAAAAATTTGGATATGACTTATAATCGTGGCAATCATTTTTGGTATGAACGCCCCATGGTATATACGCCTAATCTGCGACATTGTTTCGGTATTGCTTCTTTGCTCGGTCTCATGACATCGATGTCTTTCACAAATGATTGGTGGTTTGTTGAACCTATTTTTTCGGGTTGTGTTTGGCAATTTTTGTATGAGATTGGCTGGAGCAGTGCGCTTACATACGAACATGCGGTTTTACATCAGTGTGAGTGTCCCGCTAACCAGCCGTGTATCAACGCGCGCCCAATAATGTGGTTCTTTTGCCAGTTGATATCGTTTTGGCTTACAAGCGTGGTGATGTGCATGATACTGCCAACAAAAAGCCCTGGAAAAGGGATACAACTTCAAACTTTGAAGAGGGTGTTGTTTTTGTATGTCTTGTATTATTGTCTGTTGCCCAATCATAAAGCGTTGAATATACATTTACAAGTAACATACGTGGCTGTAATTGAACCATATCTATTATTCCTGATGATATATGCGTTTATCGGCGTCAAACAGCTTCTCGCACAGAAACAATGAGATGGTTTATTTTTATAGAGAATAAACAAATTGATACCAATTTTGCGCGGTTAAAATGAAGTGTGAATCTTGTCGAGAAAAAACTTCAACTTGGAGTCAGACTGAATTGACTGATCTAGCCACGTGTGCTCCTGTGAATTGATGAAATTGTACCGGTCTAGTGTTATTTTCTTCATGAACAGCTCTCCATACAATACCGTATTGAAATACTGCAAGCCATCTTCATCAGCCTCAAACTGTGCACAGAGACGGGTTGGATCCAGTTGTAGACGATCGGGTGTTGCCCTAGAATAGTATTGGTTCTGAGACAATGCTATTGGCAGTCTGTCTCCTCGGAGGTTTTGCAGATACTTATGTTTTATGATGAAATTGGCCATACAAGCTGCTTCGACGGACGGTTTGTCGTGCGTTGGTACCAAGTGCACCAGGTCGGCACAGTCTTGGTATTCTGCATATTCACCAGCATCCAATGGAGCGATATCCTCCAAGAGTCGTGTCATTTGAAACGCGTGTATGGATGGTACCTTATCAGATGATACACCGCACAAAAAGTTTACAGCACGTACAAGACAGTAGTCGATGCAGTTCAAATATAAATACACCACGCTCCTTTGGTCTTTCACTTGCTTGATTGCTTCGGCTTTATCATTTTTGTTGTCCTGTATCCCATTCAATTTTTGCATTTGGGTTTGTCGTTTCGAATTTAGATATTTGATGGTCGCGCGGACATTCTCGTAGTCTTTACCCGCCCCCCCCAGGTCGTTTGCAAATGCTGGTGTGAATTGTATGTCTCTCAATTCCATTACACAATTCAGCAAACATACAAAGCCCTCGATTTGAGAGGTCCGAGCTTTGTGTATCTTGTTGCTCGCACGGCTGTCGAGTGCGTGACATGGCACGCTGTGGTCAATGCTTTCCCAAGCAGTGTTATGGTCGACGGACGGCACCATTGCTTTGAGTAGTTTATTGTCTTCTGTCATGTTGCAGCAGTTGTATATCTCTTGGAAATGGACCTGGACCCGGCTAGTCCAGGTCGTTACCAAGTCCTTCAGTTGGTTGATGTCTGTGACTTCCTTCAAGCAGAGCTGTTTATCGAGCCACCCTGTGCTCGACAACTGCTCACAGTGCGGTGTATGCACAATTTTCTCGAACAGACTGCAGATGCACTTGAGTTTCTTGCTGATGGCCTTTGCTTTCTCGTGTGCAGGCTCACGCGGTATGTAATATTGAAGCTCTAGTTCTGGCTTTGGAGGGGCAATTTCAATGCAAATGTGATAGTTTACGTTGTTGTAGTCCACCAGAAAGTAGATCTTCTTGTAATCGTTTTCTTGTATATGATCGTGTTTGGAGACAATTGTCGTCGTCGGTTCTGACAATGGGTTCTCTTCTGACGAAATACCAGTATTGCACGTGGTAGTGAGCATCACACTCGCTGTGTTACACGACATCACCGGGATCGTTAAAACCAACTCAACGTGTTGGTGTGTCTTGTCCCTGGTCGCCTCGTCGGCGTTAATGTCTGCTGCTTCGGTGATATCTACACACTTGTACTTCAATTTACAACCATAATCAAGTGTGGTGGTACATCCCAACACGACAGATGATGTGGTGTCTCCGGCTTGGACATTCACCTCTACATGTACGTTTTGTATTTGGTTTGTGTTGGGTGTTGTGTCCACCGACAATTCACTGTATATCCCTTCGAGCGCCAATGGCAGATTGTTGCGTGCCTCAATGTCTTGTTGTTCTGTGGAAACCTTCGAATTGTATGTTTGGGTTTTCTGTCTGCCGCCAGGATGTATTCTTGGTGGTGTGTATATGCTGTTATTCGGCTGTGATTGTATCTGAAACATTCGTTTTTGTAGAGCTGTTTGCCGATCATCTGTGTCTGAACGAAAGGGCGGATGTGTAAAGGTCTGTGTGTGGTGTGTGGGTGTCTGCGACCGAGGGATATCATACACCATTTGGGAACAAGAAATTCTCACATATATATACTCGAGCAATTACTTTATTGTCAAGTGGTAGTTATTCTCAAGGGACGTGTTTGGTTTTGCCTAGCACTCTCTTGACTTTCGTGTCCGGCTTGGCCGTAATATTGACTCCTGTGTCCTGGGCTGGAACCACGTCTGGGACAGTCTGTGTCACGGGGTTGTTGACAAGTTCCAGATTCTGTGCGAGCTCCTGCATGCTCACGACCGCCTGACTGGCGTGAAGGGCAGGAATCGATGGCAAGAGAGGCGTGACGGGGATAGTGACTGTGTCATTGGGCCGCTGCGCAATTTCAGCCGCTGTGGTAAGGACAGAAGCGCTGCTCCCCAATACCATGGGCAGTACACGAGCGAACGAAGCAGTAGCAGTTGACAGTTGTGGAATGACGGGTTGCGTCCACCTCTTGAGTCTATCTGGAACTGGTCGGACGTCCTTGTATTTCATAAGTTTGGTGTCGCTCTCCTGGCTGTCCTTCGTGTCTTTCCAGTCCTCGAGTTTGCGTTTGGGTTGCCTGTGATGGGAAGCCAGAATGTCCGGAGACGGTACATACAGACCTTCGCGGACGTCTTCTGTGTCACTGATGTCTTGCATCTGTATCCACACGGGGGCAAATGTTACATGGAGCAGCTGACCCCGCATGAAGCTCATGTCGTTGCAGACAGAAGACGAACTTGCTTCGTATTGTGCTCTGTGTTGGAACGTCTGAGCGATACGCCAGTAGCCGTGAATTCGGTAGTCGTAGTAAAAGGGCACATCGGGCGTCTTGGGAATGTCGTGTTTGATGGCCATCTCAAACTTGTCGGGTATTAATTGCCAGCAAGCTTGCTCGGTGCTGAAAGCCTGGTGTATTGTGCCCTTGTAGTAATGGTTGAGGGTGTAATTCTGGGTGCGCATCCACTGCAACTTGTAGATCAGGTTGTCGCCAGCGGACAGGTCGGTTGTACGCCAGAAGTTGACCAGATCTCTGTTCTGTCCATCCACAGTCATGGTGGTGACGTGATTTGCAGCAGCCTGCACGGGGGCCAGCCCCGTTTCGTGTTTGCCCCCTTGGTGCTCCGAGCCCGCACACACGCCAAAGGGGACAAACCGCGTCGATACTAGGCGCAGTAATTGTGATCGGTCCTGTTTGTTTGTGTTTGAGAAGCCCAGATCCTGTGCCAGCTTGTTCCATGGGCTTGTGCGTCTGGTCGACGCATCGACACGCTGGAGCCCGGCTAATAGATAGTTGGTTGTGGCTAGATTGACGAATGCAGTTGAATTGGGAATCTGCAGCTGATGCACGTGTGCGTCCTGTAGGGCAGTGTTGTCAAATAACACTGTCTGTACTTTCTCGCATTGCAAGATAAACGCAACATCGCCCTGGTCTACCGCGTGTGATACTGGCAGGAGTTGATCTATGTGCGTGTCAGCATGCGGCAGGTACAGTTGTGGGATGATCTTCTGTACACGGTGTGGTATTTGTTGGTAGTTACGATCGGAGCCCATGCGGCCCTGACCATACGCGTAGGGTGTGATTCCAGAGAGCAGCTCCGAATTGAAGTTGTACTGGCCGTCTGGGTCGCCATTGATACCGGCCGGCCCAGAAAGATTTGTCGGTAACGGACCTCCACCATTGATGTTCGCGTCGGGAAACCGTATGTTACCTCCTTGTAACTGTCCGAAAAAATCAGACATCTATTGTCAAAACATACATGCTTTTATATCTGCGCTACTTTGTAAAGCAAGACTCGGGTTTATATTTAATACGCCAGACACGTACACACATATGTCCGCGTGTAAAACAGTAGCATTGAATTCGATGTCAGATGCATGGCTGTCGCTCGCGGGTTTTGTTTGTGGCAGGAAAAAAGAAGACGAGCTGAAGAGAGCGACTATGTTACTCGCGGCATCGATTGAAGCCACCGCCCAGACCGAGCACGAGATCACAGGTGAACTCCGGCATATTGCCACGAAGGTCCGAAGCATGCGCTCCACACACATCAAAAAGGATCTGAACGCAATGCTCAAACAGAGCAAACAAAAACGGGCGCGGCTTGAACAGACCACCAAGAAAAGACTCGCACTTGAAAGTCACATGGAAACGCTCAACAGCAGCCAGCTCAACCAGCAGGTCATGTCCTCGGTCCGACAGACCTCAGACGTCTTGAAATCTATGGGGCTTGAGAAAGAACTCGATGGCGTTGACGAGGTCATGATGGACTTGAGCGAGAGCAGGAGTGACATGAACTCCATCCAAGACGGACTCTCGCAGTCCGTGGGGCTCGACACGCTCACAGAGGAAGATCTGGAACAAGAAATGCACATGCTACTCGAAGACGGCGACAGCCCTTCCCCAATGTCACTGCCGCGCGAGACTAACACGATGAAAGATTCTGTAGCAGACACACACGAGAGTCCCTATCTAGTGCTGCCCGCCAGTGCACCAGCCAAACAAGCGGCGTCGCAGCCAACGGAGGCCTCTCGAGAGCACGTCGAATGCGTGTCAGTCGCGGACGTGTAGTTGTTTTATCAATCGCACCTGATTGCACTCACCAGTATGCTTACGGAATGATCAGCAAACATATGGAGATGATGCTCCAAGAATCTAACATCCCGGTCGAATCGTGGGATCACACGCTCAAGCAAAAGGCTAGATGTCAGATGAATGAATATCTCAAAGTGGCCAATTGGAAGACCCAAGTGTCGGTATCTCACGACGAATATGCAAATGCGGAGAAATTGTTGACGCTGCTCAACTATCTACACACCAACAATCCAGACAGCGGCAGTGATGAACACTGAAAGCTGGCAACACTCGCAAATATACGAAGAAAGTAACACGGATTGTATATTTATGAGGGTGCCTTCATTGTACAATGGCGACCAGTGGACCAGTAGGGATGTATGCACGTATCGACTCATATTACTTCAACAAAATGAGCGTCAAAACTTCCTCCATGATCTTCGCGGCGGCGACAGTGGGAACACTCTTCATGGCCATCACGAATGCGGTGGACAAGCGCAGTGTCGTGTACCACCAGATGCATGCAGGCCAGCACATCGGAACTGGCCTTCCCCCGAAGTCTTACTGGACCATGGACTGGATGATGACGCCCAGATTGGATCCAACAGACGACTCAGGCGGGTCGGTCGTTCAGCCCGGCATGTGTGAAGACGGGGATAAGGACTGTAATCCGTCGAGATGGCAGTCGACAGCAATTTGTGACATGAGTAAGACTGAGAGAGCTGGTATCAAGCAAAGCATCAAAGATGACGAACCATATCTACACTCAGGAATGAGGAAGAAGTGGCGACACATCAGGCCCCAGGACACTTGCTACGCAGAGAAGATCGGCGGGTATGTTCTATGGCAAAACAACGAGCAATCTTGGAGTCTCGGGTCCACCCATAACGTGTTTGTGCTTGTGGCGGGTGTATTTGCAGTACTGGCGTTAATTTCCATTTCTTCGTTCCTCCATGCAGCGCGTGACTCAGGCAATGGCGAGACAGAGCAGAATCAGATGTTTCTCACGGTTCTGGTGTTCGGGTACCTTGCGATATCGTATTTCTGGGCCAGTTCAACCGGCAGTGACGAGGGCATACACAGACCTATAGGCTTGGCATCCTTCTTTTATTCAGGCATTGCCCTCATTGCCTCATTGCTTGTCTTCAACGGCCAAGGGGTCATTGAGGACGACAAAGAGCGTGTGGCGGAGAGTGGCGGAAACAGCACTGAAATGAAACCATTGGTGTCGAGAGATGATGCTCAAAAATTACAGGATTACGATAACTGGCGAGATCAAAGTGCAGAGATGACGGTGCACGGCTTCCTGCCCTCGAGCAAGATCAGCCTGCCGGGTACCGCGAAGGTAGGCGCCAGGTTGAAGGGTGTCGAAAGTTTGTCTACGCAGAGCGTTGGAGTCGAGGGGTGTGGCTGCCTGTCGAAGCCCCAGCACTCCAAATTCGTGTATGCACAGCTCTTTGTGATGCCGCTCGTGTTTGTGATTCTCGTGATCCACAAGAACAACTACGGGCTCGACACCACCACGCAGATTGTGGCTTTGATGGCCCTGACGGTCGCACTTCTGGATTGTTTCCTGTACCGACTGTGGTGGGCCTTCAATGTCCACAAATCCACAAGCCCCAAAAATCATGCAAATGTCGACGAGGAATATAAGGAACTGATCCTGATCACTTTGCTTGTGATTTTGGTTCAAGTCGCCGTTTACGCCTATTACATGCTGTCGGGACTATTTCACGATGATGTGTGGTGGATCTTGGTACTGGTGGTAGTATTCACTTCGTTGGTGAAGCTGATGGCAGTCTCAGCGATCTATTATAATCGCACTCCTCAAACTCACATGAACCACTGGCAATCATACAACGCGAGTGTTGCTCGACTCGGCAAGGCAGACTATGTACTGTTCGTTCTGTTCAATATACTGTTGTTGCTTGTTGTGTATGTTGAACTGGTAGGCTTGAATAAATACTACAATCCGGCATGGCTCCCCAAGAATGCCGACAACAGTGTGGACCTGACCAAATTGTGGGGCAGCAGCTGGCGTCCCTACTCCGTGGTGTCTTAGAAGGATGCTACAAACCACAGCGTGGCTGTATAATATACGACTACTAATAAAATGAACATTAGTATGTCACCCTCCCCTGTGTATTGGGATGACTCGAATGGTGTGCTCATAAGTAACACCACACACGCCAGCATTAAGAACACAAAAACTCCTCTGTTCTTGTCGCACATCTCACTCGAGACCAACGAGCAATTCGTGCGCATGCTCTGTAAACGAGTATAATATGACATTTTATACCTGCGAGTATTTGAGACACCTCTAATACAGCGCGGATGAACGAAGTACTCCACATCGAACCGCATCTTATCGAGAGTCTATCGCTGGCCGTCGGAGGCATAAACATGGCAGGTACAAGCAACAAACATGCGCGACACGGCAAGGTGCCCATCAACACGTCAGCATTCTCCGGCTCGGGGAACATCCGCAGACGCAACCAAGTTAACGAACAACAGGACATCATACACGATTTGCAGGTCAGCACGCTACGGAAATTCTGTGCAGTCTGTGAGGCGCTGAACTTGGACCCTCTTTCGCCACACAGCGTCTTGATAGTGACCATCCTGCTTTCCAGGTACAGAGATCGCATTCTGATCGCACAATCCTTCATCAAGATGCTTCCCGAAGCCGGGGATATCATGCTAAATTATGACTTTGCAGCAAACATCAGCTTTTTGCAAGAAAAATTCTCAACACTCTCGGACTGGAACACGCTGCTGGCATACACTTTCGTAGAGATAGCAGATGCTGAGCGCGAGAGTGTGTGCAGCGAGCCGCACATTGCCGGTTTCATCAACAGTCTACACATCGCGGGGCTGGCTGGCGTGTTCACCCCTACAGCAGAATTGAGCATGATGTGTATCTTACACATGTCCCCTGCAAACACCCCCTCCAGCAAGATGCTCGAGAGGTTCCTCGCCCAACGCAATGCTGAGTGTCGTGAACTGGAGGTCAAGTGTCTGCGTTCGGTCGCTCACTTCACAGACCAAACCAACGACGACGAGGCTAGTGCGAGCACTTTCTTGTGCATCGCAAGACACGTCAGGCTTCGTGCATCTTTTGGGGAGGACGTGAGAAACTTGCTAATGTCCCAGAAAGAGGTAGACCGGCAGCAGCAAGACGTCAAGACAATCACAAGACCTAGACTCCGGGACAGGGTCCAGGCCATACACAACGACAACGTCCTGGAGTATCAGCAGACGTTCGAGAGCTGGTGTTGTCAGAATAAATTCTCCAACACCACGGGGCTCAATGTGCAGCGCCTCCTGTACTTTATCAACGCACAGACCGTGCCCGTCGATATTGGTCAATACGAGGATTACTTCACCAGTTCGCTCACATCGAGAATGGCGCTGCAGTCCATTGAGACCATCGACGTTGACGTCGTCATAACTGTCATTTGTGGCCTCAGAATGTACCTCAAAAATGTACAGCATCTGATCGACTTCCGCGTGCAGTGCCTCGACGGACTGAACATCAGCACGCGGAAAGCTCTGAGTCTCGCACAAATCCTGCAACTCTACGTGTGTTGCTTCCAACACGAGTCCATCCGTGACAAGTGCTGGAAGTCTGTACTGCCGGTTCTCAACCATTCCATACAGAACGCGTGCGTGAAGTTCCGGGCAACATACCCCTACGAAATAGAGTCGATCATCAGAACGGCCATTGCTTGTCACGTATCAACAAGAGTTGGCCATACGATATAGGGTGCATCTAGAAAAGTTGGAGAGGGGTCTGAGGAATTTATTTTGGAAGTCGTACTAACAAAGTTGAGTAATTGTTGGCAGAAGCAATTGCTTTGGACTAGACGTCCAGCACCGAGATGGACACGATGATGATGGAGATCAACACAAAAGTCTGTTCCATCAGCACTAGGCACCACTGTGAGATTACGAGCATGTATCGGAAAGATGAGATGATGCATATGCTGCCTATGTACATCACACCACCGATCGTGAGCATACACGCGTTCTTCTTTGCGTTTTGTCTGATGGAACACACCATGTAGTACACCACAATCCCCACAATAGCGACCAGCGTGAGGGTGGAAATGTACGGTTGGCGCAGGCCACGCGGCAGAGTGTCGGTGCAAAACGCGACACATGTGAACGCATGGAGGACGGCGAGCATGAGCATGTGCGTAAAGGCCGTCGCATATCTGTGCATATACAACAAGCAGGCCGGGGTGCAGGACATCACAACAATGTTGAGCTTGAAGCCGTGTTTGTCTGCCAACACGACAATGTCGCTCAGACACACGCACAGATACAGTACGCACACGGAGGCCCCCATCGCCGTCTTTTTCCTGCGACCCTTCTGGTTGGATGTGTCTGGTGGCTCGATCGACACGGATTTGATTTCGTGACTGGTCGTGAAGACCGTAAGACGCTTGTTGTTGAGACCGACGTCGAAGGCGTTTGTCATCGTGGACATCATAAGTTGGAATATATATATAAAATCATATATAAACAATTCAAATGTATTTTTGATGAGCGATAACCACCTCGACTTACAACAGACTCTTTACGAGATGTTCTTCAGCGACCCAGACGTGGTCACGTGTCTCAACAAGCTCTCTGCCGCATGCTTACACAACTCCTTCACCATCACGGAAAGCGGCAATGAGCTCAAGCCTCGCCTCAAAGACGTCCTGATGCCTTTCTATGAATTGTTTGTGCGGGACTGTATCCGTATGATGTACCTGTGCGGTTTCGTGGCATACTACATCCGCCGCGTGGACAAAATATCAATGCCGTTCTGTCCGGCAATTGGAACCTTCTCGTGGGACACGACATCTGTCAGCTCCAAAAAACACGGTAGCAACGCGATTTACAAAATAAACGTGCATGCTGGCGACGTGCAGGAAAAGGAACTTCGTATCATGAATTTTCAGAGTCCCATTATCAGCAAAAACATGAAGACCCCTATGCTCAGTCTGCTGAGACAGTTTGTGGTGATGACAGAGGTTGCTGGCGGGATACACGAGTCCAGCAAGTGGAACCGAGAAAAACACGTTGTCGTGACCGAGAAGTTGGAAATCACCGACCAAACCACCTCAGGCTTGCAACTGCTCGACGACACAAGGAAGTATACGCTCACGGGCGAGCATCCCTTGAAGCGTGACAGTGTGCTCAAACTCAAGAACAGGAACGGGGACCCCCTCAGCAACACAGTCGAGGCGAAGTTTGCGTGGATTGAGGAACAGTTCAAGGGCTCACATCTCAATACAGGTGTGCGTACACATGTGCTGCCACCGAACATGAATGTAGTGGAAATGACGAGTATCACCCATGGCACGGAGTATGAAACGTGCGTCCAGAACTACAAGGAGTCTGTGTATACATTCTTCGGCATCCACAATCCAAACACCAGAGCCCTCGCAACACAGAACGCGACAGAATTTGTGAGCATGGAGCAGCATATGCAGATCCGAGACATTTGCAATTTCCTGCAGAACGTAATAGAACGGGCATATTCAGACTGTTTCGGAATCGAACTGCACCTCGTCCATGTAGAGATGGAGGGAATGCCCAGGGCTGCCATCAACAACACGGATGACATCAAGAAACTGAGCGACGCGGAAATGCTCGGGGGGGGAGACAAGCACAAAATACGCAAAATGTTTGACACAAGGTAACAAGTTCTTTGTTTATTATCGACAACCCTGCGATACCGTCAGCATCGCGTGCTCTTATGACTCGTTACCGGACTTTGCCTTCTTGTCAACTCCGGTGTTGCTCTCTTCGTGAGTGTGTTTCGTGCCAGCTCTTCCGGGTGTCGTCCCGGTTACGTCTCTCAGAAAAATGAATTCACTCTGCACGAGCGGCTGGTATAATTCCGGGCGTAACTGCAAGCGCTGGTTAGGATCCCGCACATACAACAGCCATGCCGTCGAGTTCATGCCCATGCCAGTGCCAAAACACCACGCAAACACAACCAAAAGTGATTCAGGACAATGCTTGTTCAGCTCTCCCGCCAAAAGCGATTCAGATTGAGCGATTCAGACACAAGTGATTGGATTATAAGCAGCGGCCCCTTTCGGGGGGTTCAATATCTTGCCAACACTCACGGCCAGCAACAATACGCCGATGGACAGCAAGGCCGCATAGGTAGTCGTTTTGTGTCTAGTATGGTAGTGCGTCCCCGCCGATTTTGTATTGGCTGCTGCTATGTTAGCGGCGTACACAAAATCTTTTAAGTAATTCCGCAATTCTCTGCACTCCGTTGAAATTTCAAATAAGGATCCTTCATTTATCCTTTTGATTTCCCAGTGTGTTTCAAATTGTCCTGCCTTTTCTGTTTTTTCCGTGAGTGTCAACGCTTTATTGTCGACAATATTCATCAAGATCCGGATTTCTTGTGTGTCATATTCTGGATCCTCACAAATCAATTGTATAGGGCTTGTAGCCACACACGGCCCGCCGGCAGGCCCGGAGTAGCCCGCTCGACACACGCAGATTGCGCTGCCGGCCACGGACTCCGTGTCCGCTGGACACGCGGCGCATTGACTGACTGTCCACGCAGCGACGGCAAAGTCGGCCACGCTGTCGCGCTTGCTTGTACCATGTGATAATGAATGTAGAGATCTACAGCTACAACAGTGCACCACAGAGGGCTCACCATGCCATCCACACATATCTCCGTTAGATTGATTGTATCCAAGATATGGTCCGTATAAACTGTCACTACATCTGTCACCTTCAGTGTCTGTCCAATGCACTCCAGATGTATTTGAAAGCCATAATTTGTAAGACGTCGCATAAAAGGTAATATATCCAGTGTTCCCAAAATAGTTTCCGTCAAAGTCCAGCCAATTGGCATATCCAGTGATAGAGTTTCCTTCATAGTCCAGCCAATTGGGTTTGGTTGTCGCAAGTGTACGTGGTATGTCTGTACACGGAAGGGTTCCAGTATGCGATTTGAACGTGTTGGCAGGACATGGAACACACAGCTTCAATCTGTTCTCGAGAAACCCTGCAGCGCACGGACCGCATTCCGTGGCGCCATCAGATGTCGCGACTGAGTTCACAGGACACTTGACACACGGCCCACCGTCGGGCCCGGAGTAGCCCGCTCGACACACGCAGATTGCGCTGCCGGCCACGGACTCCGTGTCCGCTGGACACGCGGCGCATTGACTGACTGTCCACGCAGCGACGGCAAAGTCGGCCAC
>Ga0075446_10000809_pt1 | contig 12652 bp, 13 predicted proteins | sample CoawatmetaG05DNA_FD_71590 | JGI IMG/M metagenome (GOLD analysis project Ga0075446, IMG submission 71590) | Marine microbial communities from the West Antarctic Peninsula - Coastal water metaG058-DNA | ecosystem: Environmental > Aquatic > Marine > Coastal | place: Atlantic Ocean: West Antarctic... | reverse complement strand
CTTTGAACTAAATGAGGTTTAAATTCAGATAATAATGGACTTAAAGTAGATTTTACGGTACGCTGTGTCTTTGCACTCCAATTAGGTCTTACAAGAAAGTATCTAATATGTGATGGTTGTAATTTATCAAGTGTAAGGTTCTTTATATGCTGTTTAATCTCATAACGTTTCCATAGTATTAGAATGCGTTTAGCGTCCTTTATAAAACGTTCAGAACATCTTTGTGCTATCTTTGTTTCAACACCTTTAGTAAGTGCTTGAATAACTGTGATAGGGACTTCTTTAACTTTCTTTTTCTTTGGTTGAGGTCTCCAACCTTCTCTTAATTTTAATTCAAATGCAGCTTTGAGTAGAGTAGGGTTGTCAATACATCTTAATTTTATTTCAATAGCTTTTCCGTTCCAAAATCGGTAACGTAGGTTATTGTAATAAACATTAATAAATACTTGTTTTTTGTCTTGACCAATTGTTACATTAAAAGAGTTCATACTGTCAGTTATTACTGTCAGTTTTAATAAATAAAATAATAGTTATTTGAAAATCAAATGTTTACAGTAGGTAGCTCGTCGGGCTCATAACCCGAAGGTCACTGGTTCGAGTCCAGTTCCCGCTACCAATCGAGACTCAAAAGCTTTTAGCTTTTGAGTCTTTTGTTTTTTAGAGCTATAAGCATCAGAAAAAAAATTAGTTAACTCAAGTATAAGGTTGCTTTTAGGTGTTCGACATTCCTTGTTTTTTAATGAAAACCTTAACCCTTCAGGGAATAAGATGTTTTGAAAAGTTCTTTTATCATTATATGGCAAACTATCGTAGTATTTATAGGGGTTATCAGCAATTTTTAAGAACTATTTTATTAATTTTTTATGGTTCGACATTTTGCACATTACGGTTCAGTCTTTGTATTTAATTCTTCAAATAAATAAATTACAATTTCTTAGTCCCTCTAATTTTTAGAAGACTTTCTTTTTTACCCGTAACTGAATTAGGATCTTCGTAACCTGAATCCTTAAAGACATCTTTTGCCCAAATCTTATGCAAGTCATTAAGTTCTTTTACTATTTCTGGATGTTCTGAAGTATGATTTATTTCTTCAGGATGTTCATCCTGTAAATTTGCTAAATAATATTCAGGCATTTCAAACTCCATTTCAGGGTGTGTAGAATATTTACCTGTAGTATCATGTCCATTATAGATTAATTTCCAATCCCCTTTTCTTACGGCATAAAAGAATTGGCAGGCATCTGTAGGCATGTCTTCTGTTTTTTTAGTGGCGCATATCGGGCAGGTAAGGATTGATTTTAATTGCATTGGCATTCCTCTCTTTTATTTTGAAGCATTGCGGTGTCGCGTGCCCATTTCCTGAAAGATACAGGTTCTTTTACCAACCTTGCATGCTTTCCTCCATCGATTTTTAAGTGGTGCTTTTTGCATGTGCATCAAGTGCTTTGTTGCTGCCTTTTATACTGGTTTTTAGCAGCAGCAGCTAAAAATAAAAAAGGCACTTTAGAGTTTCTAAACTGCCTTTCTTTCTATTCTTTTGAAAGGATTCTTATTTATCTCACTTTTTTCATAATTTCAAATTTTTTCCAGTTTTCCACATCAAACCTTCTCCTAGCTCTTTTTTCCATTAGTGTCCCACTACAGCATTTTTAAGTAGTATATCAGCCAACTACTATTAGTAATATACTTTTAATGATCTGGATGATGACCGTTTAAATGTAAGGTACTATAATATTTTTTAGTTGCTGATAAATACATGTTTTATCATCAGCATATTTCACGGCTTCCTCAATTTTACAGTTTGCATAAAATTGTTTTGTTTTAAAAATATTTGATTTAAATATTCCAAAAGGAGTTCTTACAATTTTTAAGTTTTTAATACATTTTCACCCCCTTTTTTCATTAAAAATAACCATTTCTTATATTGTAAATTTTAGGATTATTGAAGTTTATTAAAGCTAATGAATTTTAATAACTAGTTACATTGAAAGTCTAGCACATTACCAACAAGTGGCTTATTGGTTTTATTGGTTTTATTGGTTTTATTGGGGAAACAACGGATTGTAATTTTTAATAATAATAATAATAATAATAATAGATTTATTTTTCATTTTTTTTAGCTGATATCAACATAATTATGAAATATAAAAAATATTTAATAAATTTACTTGAAAATATTCCACTTTGGTATGAAGACTTAAATTAGTTGCCCAATAATGGAGCTAAGGATTTTGAAGATGAATGGATTCATTTTTGTTCAGAATATTTTCCTGATTAGAGTTAAATTTTAAAACATTTACTATGAAAGCCCTATCCAAATCACGATTTAAGCAAGGCCTAGAATGCCCTAATAAACTTTATTTTTCAAATAATAAACAGGTGTTTCATAATGTAAAAAATGAAGATTCGTTTTTGCAAGCTTTAGCCAGCGGGGGTTTTCAGGTAGAGGAGTATGCTCGGTTACAATATCCTGGTGGTGTCTTAATAGAAGATCCAGAGGATAGAGAAAACTACGATTACCAAGATTTAGCAAATCAAACTTCCGAGCTATTAAAACAAGAAAATGTAGTAATCTATGAAGCCGCTTTTTATTTTGATGATTTATTTATAAGAACAGATGTTCTTGTTAAAAAAGGCACTCATATTCAGCTCATAGAAGTTAAGGCAAAATCTATTAACCCAAGCCAGCCTCATAATTTTGTAGGAAAGTCAAAAAAACTAGTAAGCAGCTGGAAACCCTATCTTTTTGATTTGGCTTTTCAAACCTATGTCACTCAACGTTGTTTACCTACTTATACAATTACTCCTTATTTATGTCTGGTTGATAAAACAAAATCTGCAACTATAGATGGCTTAAATCAGTTTTTTAGAGTCAAAAAAGACCCTAACAATCGAACTGGCGTAACTGTTAAGGTAGATGATATTCGCCAGCTTGGAGAAAATATATTACATCAAGAAAACTTATCTGAAGTGGTTTCAAAAATACATAATGGAGATTATACGTATTATGATAATTTAAACTTTAAAGAAGCGGTTAAATTATTGTCAGAAATTAGAATGCAAAATTATTATCCAAACTGGCCTGCTCAATTTTCGGCTTGTAAAAAATGTGAATTTAAAAAAGATGATAGTGAGAAAGGTAAGATAAAACAATCTGGATTTGAGCATTGTTTTAAAACACAATACCAATGGACAGACCAGGATTTTAAAAAACCTACTATTTTTAATGTTTGGGATTTAAAAGACCCAAAATTAATGCAGCAAGGATTGTTGTTTAAATTACAGCTAAGCCCAGAAGATATTAAATACAAGGAGGTAGCAGGAAAACTTAGCCGTACAGAGCGGCAATGGTTGCAAATCGAAAAAGAACGCGATAATGACTTTACCGAGTTTGTTGATATAGAAGGTTTAAAACAAGAAATGGATACTTGGGTATATCCACTTCATTTTATAGATTTTGAAACCTCTACAGTGCCACTCCCGTTTCATACGGGTCGTAAACCTTATGAGCAAATAGCTTTTCAGTATTCACATCATATTTATCATGAAGATGGCCATATAGAACATGCCAACCAATATATTAATGCTACCGCAGGTGAGTTTCCAAATTTTGAATTCATTGAACATTTGCAAAAAGCCTTATCAAAAGATGAAGGAACCATTTTTAAATTTGCGACGCATGAAAACACAATACTCAATGCCATTAGAGCACAACTCAAAGCCAGTGATGCCCCTAACAAAGAATCACTTGTTTCATTTATAGAATCTATTAGTCATACTACAAAAGACAATCCAGACCCTTGGATAGTACCGCTAAGAAAAAAAAACCAGGGTACACGAGATATGGTAGATCTTTGTAAGGTTGTTGTTAATTACTACTACAATCCTCATACTTTTGGTTCAAATTCAATCAAAAAAGTGCTCCCTGCCGTATTAAAGTCTAGCCAGTTTGTTCAAGAAAAATACAGTAAGCCTATTGGAGCCATTGCGGTGAGCAGTAAAAATCTTCAAGATGATCATGTTTGGTTAAAAAAGCTAGACAATGAAATCATCGACCCCTACAAATCTTTACCTCCAGTCCATAAAAATATAAGTCAAGACGAAATTGAAGCTAGATTGTCTAACATTGATAATATTGATGATGGAGGAGCTGCTCTTACAGCCTATGGTAAAATACAGTATACCGATATGACTGAAAAGGAAAGAGAAGATATATCAGATGCATTAAAACGCTATTGCGAGCTAGATACCTTAGCCATGGTGATGATATATGAGCATTTGAAATCAAAAGTTTAATTTAATCTTTTATACAAGTTTCAAATCTTCTCTTCGTTTTTAATAGATATTTTACTTGCTATATAAAATCAATTAACCTACATTCAATTTTTAATAAACGAAACAAATGGCAAGAAAAGCAGAATTTTCAATCAATGGGCAAAGCATTATGGCGGAGCTCAAAAAAGTAGACCGAAAAAAGATCTATGGCTGGTCTACCATAGAGGTGTTTGATCAAAACGGCAGCAAGTGTAAGCTCGCTGGTTTGGCAGAAGGGCAGTTTGTGATGCCTTCTGGGTCTTCTGCACTAGTTTCCTTGAATGCAAAAGGGGAGGCGGTTTCAAAAAGCACATTGGTGGGTGTAGACAGCGACGGCAAAAAAGTTGAAAAAGTTCCCTCTATTTATGACCAAAAAGTAATGCTTCGAGAAGCTACCATTGATGAATATTTGTCTATGGCTGTAAAATCTGTGTATCAATTGCAGGTTGATGATAATAAGGAAGCCCTGCTCACTGCACTTAACAGCGGCAAGATATACTACTTTGTATTTAACTACAGGGCAGATTATGAGGGTGATGACGCCTTTTTAATTAGTAACGGAACCGAGGTGTTTGCCATCACAGGTATGCGTTCAGACCTTGAATTTATAGGCCTTGAAGATAACGAGCAGGAATTAGTTCCTGAAGAGGCCCAAGTAGAAGAAGACGATATGGATTTTGCAATGTTTTAATTAAAGAAAAATGATTAGATATATAAAACTAGCCAACGATAAAAAAAGAGATGCCGAGATTACTTTTAGATCTCTCAACCCAAAGCCTGCCATCACTATGGTAATGGAATCTGGAGATAAGGTAATTAATAAACGCGTGGTAAAAGGCACTTCTCAAACTAGCACACAAACCTTACTTGCCAAGTATAATGAAACCCCCAAAGAGGGTGTTGATTTTCAGAAGCAACTTGCATCAAAACTGGCAGAAGACCTTATTGCCAATGACCCAGAATCTGATTTAGAACTTACTGGTAAATTCATTGAGGATGTATCTAGAGTATATATTAATGAAGATGAGACGCCGGTGTTTAGTGTTAAAAAAACTGAAAAGATTTTTTCTCCCACCGCCGAGCTCAAAGAAGAGCGTGAACCCAAATACAACGATAGTAATATAACAGGAGAGAGCATTGTTAACTGGACGGGGAAACTAATGCCAAAGGCTAAGGTTTACAACAAGCTGGTATTTCATAAAAAATACCAATTAAAGCACATAAACGGGCTTACTTATGATTTTCTATTTGACATGGCCAAGCAACTAGCCGATAAGGACGCTATGATGATGATGGGCGGCGGAGCTTCCGGTAAAGAACCTTTGGTGATGAATGATGGAGGAAAGCCCTACAGAGCCTTCCTAGAGGGCAGAATTAAAGGAGACAAATACTGTTTAATCCTTCACCTTACCGATCAAGAATTAAAACCATTACCAACAGAATAATTTTTTATTGAAATGAAAGAAACCGCACAAAAATACAAACGCCAAACGGCATCCAGGTATCTGCCTGTTGGTGCCCAGGAGATTACCTCAAAGATCATGGAAGCAGAATCTTACGGGGTGTCTACCAAACACGATGGCCACTTTTATCTCTTAAGCTATGATGGTAAAAAAGCAACACTTACTAACCATGGAGGTACTGTTATTGATGATTTACCGCTACTAAAAGAAGCTACAGCGCTACTTAAAGGCAAATGTAAAGATGTAGTGTTAGCTGGAGAATTATATCTGCACAAAGAAGGCGGGCGTACCCGTTCTTTTGATATGACGGCAGCCTTAGATGATACATCTGCAGCTATTTACTTTGCAGCATTTGATTTGCTTAGCCTTGATGGGGAGGATATATCTATGGACATTAAGGCACTGGACCAAAAGCTTAACGCGGTGTTGTCTTCAGGGAAATCTATACATGCAGTTAAAAACAGCTTTGTAGAAAGCAGAAAAGACATTGCTGCGCTCTACAAAGAAATTGTAGAAGACGGTGGTCAAGAAGGTATTGTAGTGCGTTCTGAAAACGGCCCAACCTATAAAATAAAACCACTAATTACCCTAGATGCTGTTATTTTAGGTTTTGCAGAAGGCCAAGGAAGCAGGGCTGGAATGCTCAAAGAAGTACTTGTAGGCTTATGTGTAGCAAAAGATGAGTATTTACTTTTAACCAAAGTAGGCAATGGCTACAGCGAAGATGAGCGTATAAAACTACTCAAAGAACTAGAAAAGAAAAAGGTAGATTCTGGTTATATTGAGGTATCCGGATCTAACGTGGCTTTTACTATGGTAGCACCCAACCAGGTGGTAGAGTTTAGTTGTTTGGATGTGTTTGGAGAAAACTCAAAAGGGGCTATTTCTAAAATGTGTTTGAGCTATAAAGACGGCACCTACACAGCCATGGGTAAACAGCCAACGGCTAGTGTAATCTCTCCGGTATATGTTAAGATGCGTACAGATAAAAAATCCAATACAGATGATGCGGGCTTGTCTCAGATTACAAAGATCATTTCTTTAGATATAAATACCACTGAAAAACTCGATGTAAAGAAAAGCGAGATTATTTCTAGAGAAGTGTATGTAAAACAAAGCAAGGGCACCAAGATGGTACGCAAGTTTATGGTTTGGAAAACCAATAAGGAAGCAACTGGCGAGTATCCAGCCTATGTATATCATTATACAGACTTTAGTGCTGGTAGGGCAGAAATGCTTAAAAAAGAGATTAAAGTGTCAGACTCCAAGAAGCAGATCGAAGAGATTTTTGCTGCAGAGGTATTAGAGAATGTAAAGAAGGGGTGGGAGAAGGTTTAATATTGAAAGTAAAAGAGATTTCTTAGAATATTGAATTACAAAATACGGACTTTAAAAAAAGGTTTTTTAAAATATGGAAAAAGAGGAGTTTGTTGATAAACTATTTATTGCTTTACAAAGATTAAGCTCTGGGGCTCAAAAAAGAGTGTTAGAGGATATGAAGAGACTTAACAGTTCCATATTATGCAAGGAGCACAGGGTTTATGATGTAAATCAAGAAAAACCAATTGCAAGATATGGTCGTCCTATTTGTGAAATGTTGTTAAGGAAGCTTTCAAAATCTAAATGTGTTCCTTTAGAAGATGATATAAATTGGTCAATTACGAAGGGTAAAAGAAAGAATTATATAGAGGTTAGACGAGCATTAAAACACCTAATGGTATTTGCAGCTTCATATTACTTAGAGACTAAGGATAAGGAATTTATGGAATGTTTTTTAAATACTTTAAATTCGAATCAAGATAGCTTGGTTAAAAGCACAGCTCCGATAATGTATAAATCTATTACGCCCGGAAATAAATTGAATGTTGGGAAACGTTCTGCAACGTCAAAGAATACCAAGGATAAGGGTTTCACTAAAGAACATAATATACCTACTAAGTTTATATACGATGCCATAAAGAAAGCTGTCTTTAATAATGAAGTAATTGATATGTTTGATTTGATAATGAAAGACAATTTTCAAGTTTTATTAAATTCGGATGATGATGAAAAGTTAAATAAAGCCGGATTAAGATCGAAGATGCCAGTAGGATGGAAGTTTGGGGATGATCCATTTGCACGCTATGTTAAAGGAGGTATTGATCTTAATTCTTTAAAAAAGGTATAGTAGTTATGAAAATAATAAAAGAAGTTTAACACCATAAATTAACAATTAAGAATTATGATAACTATAATGTTTACCGGTTACTCAGTCTCAGATGAATATATTCAGAATACACGTGTTGATGTTGAGGACGTTTTTTTACAATATTATCCTGATGTTGATATTGAAACTCTTATAAACAAAGAAGAAGAAGAGTTTGAGTTCATTTACAAAGGGGAATGGTCCAGTCCTGAAGATATTGATGAAGATGTAATTAGAGATATTTGTCAGTCAAATGAACTTTATTGTCATATCTTAATTGATAATAAAATAAATAAAAGTTATTATTATGATGAAGATGATGAATTCGTTTATAAATAAATTAAAATGGTAGAATTTATTACAATTGGTAAGATACTTGAAAACAGTAAGTCATTAATTATTTACTGTGGAGATTATACATCTGATGATACTATTGAATTTAGTTTTTGTATTAAAAACAATAAAATTATTGGAATAGACAATGAGTTTTCTTCTGATATAGCAGAGGAAATATTCAAACCTAACTCTAGTGTTTTAACGAAATTATCTAATTATATAAAACCATTAGGTATAGAATTATCTGCAAATTCTATTTACAATGGAGTTAATCTTTTAATTCATAAAAAAGATTCTTTTTCACAAAAATGGAGAATTATTGATTCGGAAGGAGGAGAAATTCAAAATGAAAAATTTCAATTTAATGGGATGACTTATCTGAGAAGAAGTGTAGAAAAAAGCGAAGAGATTATTGAAGAAAGTATATGTATTAAATGGATATAAAAATTATTTAACGGCCTCGGTCAAACAAATATTTTAAAACTATAAATTAACAATAGAAATATATATTATTTTCAAATTATAGGAATTATGGATAAAGAAAAGAAAATAGCTGAAACAAAAAAAACATTATTGAAAGCGTTAAAAGCGTTAAAAGCCGCTGCGAAGACCAAGGGTTATTACAATCCGGGCCCCTTTTTTCTTGCCATTATAGAGGTGTTTATGGAACTTGGTGATACAAAAGAATCACTTCGTATCGCCTCTGAAATGCCAGACGAACTCGTAACTTGGGCAGTAACAGAGGATGGAAACATTTATTCAAATTCTGCTAAATCAGATGCCTATGTTAGTATCGCAAAGGCGTTGTTGGATGGTGGAGATACAGAAGAAGTCTTTAACGTAACCTCAGAAATAACTAATAGTGCCATTAAAGCTATAACCTGCGCTAATATCTCAAAATTATTAACCGAGCGTGGCCGGAAGACAGCGTCTAAAAAGCTTTTGTCTGAATCCCTTAGCGTATCCTCCATGATTTTTAAAGAGAAAGCAACTACCCTATGGGCTAACAATTATTTGATCTACATCTATTTGTACCTCTCAAAGAGCTATATGGAACTTGGCGAGTTAAAGGAGGCTAAGCAAACATTATTAGAATCTATGCACTTAGCTACAGATATAGCGGAAGCAAATGGTATAATGCCGCTTCAACATAAAGATTCAGCTGCCTATGATGCTATTTCAAAAGCATTAATGGAACTTGGAGATAACAAAGAATCCTTGCGAATAGCCTCCGAAATACCCGATGATAAAATTAAGGCTATTAATTATGCTAATCTTTCAAGTTTGTTATTAGCGCGTGGTGAAAAGCTAGAGGCTAAACGTGTATTATCCGAATCTCTAATAATGGTCTCCAATATTACCGACATACATACTAAAGTATTAACCTATGCAGCTGTTTCTAGAGTGTTATGGGATGCTGATTTAAAAGAAGATTCTAAAAATGCATTATTAGAATCTCTGCACTTAGTCTCTTCTGAAAAACTAGTTCCCGGAAGCAAATCCAAATACTACGGCATACTTTCAAAGATATTTTTGGAGATTGGAGAGGATGAAGAAGTAATACGTATTGTCGAAAAATGGGAACAGTCAGCTTCTGAAATAACTAGAAATGACTGTTACGATTCATATTTGAAAATTTCAAAAGTTTTAATGCAGCTTGGTAAAAAAGAGGAGGCTAATGAAATGTTATTAAAATCTCTAAGCATAGTATCGAAAATCTCTTCGAAACATCCAATGAACGACAATGTTGCAATAGGGCTCGGCCAAATGCAGATTTCAAAGAGATTCATGGAGCTTGGAGATAAGGAGGAAGCAGTGCGCATAGCCTCTAATATTGCTAGTGATGCTCATAAAGCGGAAGCCTTTGTTGAAATTTCAAAAGTTTTAATGCAGCTTGGCAAAAAGGAGGAGTCTAAACAAGCATTGTTAGAATCTCTGAGCTCAGCAGACCTATTCATGGGCTTTGTCAATATTGACCATGTCTACGTTAATATTTCAAAACTGTTTATGGAACTAGGAGACAAGGATGAGTCTTTAAGGATGATAAAAGAAATAAAGGATAAATGGAATAAATCTCAGGCCTATGTTAACCTTTCCAAAATTGCGATAGAAGGAATTTAATAGCTTGCATGCAGGGCAGAAATGCTTAAAAAACAGATAGAAGAGATTTTTGCTGCTGAGGTATTAAAAAATGTAAAGAAGGGGTGGGAGAAGGTTTGATATTTATAAAAGAAGTTTAAAACCATAAATTAACAATATGAAATACACAATTGAAATGACTGGCTGGGAGTATCACATTCAAACTAAAAGCTTGGATGCAGATCAAACAGAACAAGCAAGGTGGGATATCGACAATCTCTCAGAATTAGCAGACTTACATCTTAACGGTGAAGGTGATTTTGAAATATGCGCTCTTGATAATAGTGGAAATGGTCCGCTATCCTTAACAGTTTTTGATGAGAATAACAACATAGTGTTAGAACTTGAGGCTAGTGATTTTTCACATTATTCAGAAATCGAAGAGTTATGCGATAAAGATTGGGACAAAGACGTAGAAATAAACCCCGGGTATTCAGATAATTACGAAAACACATTATATCTTGAAAAAGATTACAGTGGGTCTACTTTTTATTATGAAGTAGAAAGTGATAAAATTCCCAATAAAGAGAATTTTCTTTACTCATCTCTATGTATAGGAACTCCAAATGGAGATATTGACCTAATTGGTGGATTAATTTTTAAATCAAAAGTTCTAACCGGTGAGCTGGAAAGTGGTAAACACAAAGGAACGTATATGAATCTATACACCTCTGAAGGAGAAAATGTTGAAATATATGATTAAGTGTTATTGTCAAGTTTGAAATCAATAAATATTATTAAATGGGAAAAGAAAAAAAGTTAAGTGCAGAGCGTATCCTTTATGATGTCAAATATACGTTAGCTGTTATCATTGAAAAAAATAAAGGTTCTTTTAAAAAAGAGGGTGATTTTAAAGTACGACCTGGTTATGGATATGACAAATTTTACTTGGATAGGGTAGATGGGTCTTATGATATGAGTTTACAAGGGTTAATTCATTACATTCTTCACGATGACCACCTTTATGAAAAATTTCTAAGCGAGAAACAGCTTGAAGATGAAGTTGCGACCACTAAGGAATTTCCGGAGTCGATATATGGTCCTAATGATGATGACGAAAATTATGCAAAAGTTCAATACGAATATTTGGATGTCATTTACGGGAGTTCCATACAGTTTGTAGCCAAGAGATTAATGCAGGAGGGCTTTGATGTCGAGGAGACTTTTTTAGATTATTTGTAATCTAAATTCGGAGTATTAAAATAAATTATAGCTTTAGCTTGAATCCCTCTGGTGATAGCTACTTACAACAAAGCCTCAACTGTAAATATTTACCGAAAAGACGGTACAATAATTAGTTAAACTAAAAAATCATTATGAAAGACAACATCAAAGAGTTTTTAAACCATAAATTAACAATATGAAGTCAGTAAAAATAGGCCATCAAGAATGGTCAAATACAATGGTTTGGGCGTACTATGTGTGTTATTTGAACGACGAAGTAGACAGTAGTAGTTATAATCCGTTGTGTGGTTTTTCAGTAAGATGTGTTAAAAACTAATAACCATAAATTAACAGATAAAAAGATAATTATGAAAAATTACGAATTTGATTATGAAATGTACCCAGACGGTATTTCTGAAGAGGTATATGACCTAGAACCTTCTGTTTGGGATAGAGGCTACTATTGTGAAACCGAAGAGGGTGTTTGGTATGAATTGTATGTGAATGAAACGATAAAATCAGATTATCCTACCATTGCTGAGGATTTTGATAATATTGACTCTATTTCTTATAATTTTAGAGGGTTTTGTGGTTTGTGGTTAGGTGATTACGAGGAGAATTCACAAATAACATTTTTTGTTCCAAACCAAGAGAAGGAGTTTACTTTTGGTGAAATGACCGATATATTTATATAAAAATAAAACAAATGAATTTAAAATTAAAATTTCAATTATCTACACCTATTAATTTGGAGATAGCTGGAAACCCTCTACGAGCCGATCTGCCTGATCAAATTATTTCTTTAGTAGATATCAAACCACATTTTATGACAAAAGATTTTAAATTATCAATTTCCGCATTGTTAGAAGTCGATGATATATGGAAGTACGATGGTATAAATTTTAGTTTGTCAAATGAAAACTTAAAAAAAGGCAACTGTTCCTTAGATTTTAATGCAGATACCGCCTTATTTACAATTGATGCTATATTTACACTTAACCCTAAATCAAAATATACATCTTTAGTTAATAATCCTAATACTAAATGGGCG
>Ga0075446_10000803_pt1 | contig 12694 bp, 10 predicted proteins | sample CoawatmetaG05DNA_FD_71590 | JGI IMG/M metagenome (GOLD analysis project Ga0075446, IMG submission 71590) | Marine microbial communities from the West Antarctic Peninsula - Coastal water metaG058-DNA | ecosystem: Environmental > Aquatic > Marine > Coastal | place: Atlantic Ocean: West Antarctic... | reverse complement strand
TTGTTAGTTGTTAGTTGTTAGTTGTTAGTTGTTAGTTGTTAGTTGTTAGTTGTTAGTTGTTAGTTGTTAGTTGTTAGTTGTTAGTTGTTAGTTGTTAGTTGTTAGTTGTTTAAACTTCTGTTTTTTATGATTGCAAACAAATATAAAAAAACTTAAATATTTAATTCTTCTCTTTTATGTCCTATCTCTTGTCTCTTGTTTCTTCCCTCTAAAAAAACCTACTTCTGCACACTAACCTTATAGTTAATCCCATAGGTTTTCGTCAAATTATCATCATTAAAAATCTCTTTCACAGGACCTGTTGCTATTTTTTTTACATTTAAAAACGTCACCCAATCAAAATACTCTGGTACGGTTTGTAAATCGTGATGCACAACAACCACTGTTTTTCCTGCTTTTCGCAATTCCTTTAAAATGTTGATGATCGTGATTTCTGTGGTTGCATCTACACCCTGAAAAGGCTCATCCATAAAATAGATAGCAGCATCTTGTGCCAAAGCTCTAGCCAAGAAAACACGTTGTTGTTGCCCTCCGGATAATTGATTTATTTGTCGGTCTTTAAAAGAAAGCATTCCTACTTTTTCTAAAGACTCCAATGCTGTTTTTCGTTCTTTTCTGCCAGGTCTTTTAATCCAACCTAAACTTCCATAAGTTCCCATCAGCACCACGTCTAAAGCCGTTGTAGGAAAATCCCAATCTACACTTCCCTTTTGCGGAACATAGCCTACTAATTTTCGTTGCTTGTCATAAGGTTTTCCATAAATAGAAACACTTCCTGCAATCGGATCTATAATTCCTAAAATAGCTTTTATTAAGGTTGATTTCCCTGCGCCATTCGGACCTACAATTGCCATTAAAACACCTTCAGGAATGGATAAATCAATGTCCCATAAAACAGGTTTATAATTATATGCAACCGTTAAATCATCTACAGCAATTGCTATTTTTTGTGATTCCATTCGTTTTATTTTAAAGAGTTCACGATAATGTTCACGTTGTGCTTATACATGCCAACATACGTTTCCTCTGCCGTTCCTTTACTTCCCAAAGCATCAGAATACAACGTTCCTCCAATGACTACTTCCTTGCCTTTTGCTCGCACAGCTTCTTGCAAAGCTTCCACCGTTCTTTTTGGTACTGAACTTTCTACAAAAATTGCTTTCACATTTTTTTCTTCAATAAAGCTCGCTAATCGCTGAACATCTTTTACGCCTGCCTCTGTTGCTGTAGACAAGCCTTGCAAGCCAACTACATTAAATTGAAATTGTTTTCCGAAATAATTAAAAGCATCATGCGCGGTTACTAAAATTCTCTTTTCTATTGGTAAAGAATTTACTTTTTCCGTGATTGCTGTTTTTAAAGCTGCCAATGTCTTTAAATAATTCGCTCCGTTTTCTTTATAAGTTGCTGCATTTTCAGCATCCAACTCACAAAATTTAGCGGTTATATATTTGGTGATGCTTTCCCAATTGGTAATATCAAACCAAATATGCGGATCGTAGCTAGACGCAAAGTATTCTGAACCAATTAATGTAGCGGTATCAATAGCATCCGAAGCTGCTATGGTTTTTTTATTTTGTTGACGCATTTTCTCGAACACATCTTCTAATTTTCCTTCTAAATGCAATCCGTTATACACAATTACATCCGCATTAAAGAGTTTACTTACATCTCCTGCACTTGCTTTGTATAAATGCGGATCTACGCCTGCACCCATCAAACCTTGTATGTCTATTTTATCGCCACCAATATTTTTTACCAAATCGGTAATCATTGTAGTAGTAGTAACTACTTGTAATTTGCCGTTCTTCTTCGTTTTTTGTTGACAGGAAATAATACTTATTAAAAATACTAAAACTATATATTTCTTCATATTTTTCTACTTCTTTATGTATAAGTTATTTGCTATTTTCTTTGAGATTGATAATTTTTCTCCATCAATTTCTATGGATAAAGAATCATCAAAATCTTCCTTGTCTAAAATGGTTATTTTTTTTCCTAAAGTGATGCCTTTTTTATCTAAAAACTGTAAAAATTCTGATGATGAATCATCTACACCAATACAAATTCCGCTTTCATTTTTAGACAAGGTTGCTAATAAACTCTTTTCAACAGTTTTTAAATTCCCTTCTTTATCTGGTATTGGATCTCCGTGCGGATCGTGTGTAGGAAAACCTAAAAGCGCATCTAACTGATTGATTAATTTCGCCGATTTTATGTGCTCTAATTGCTCTGCAACCTCATGCACTTCATCCCAAGAAAAATTTAATTTCTCTACTAAAAAGACTTCCCATAATCTGTGTTTTCTTACAATATTGGCCGCCGTTTTTCTTCCGAATGCTGTCAACGTTACTCCTTGGTACTTTACATAAAGAACCACTTCTTTTTCAGATAATTTTTTCACCATATCTGTTACAGAAGAAGCTTTTGTTTCTAAACTCTTGGCAATCGAATTCGTACTAATTCCATTTTTAGAATCAGCTTCCAAATGATAAATTGCCTTCAAATAATTTTCTTCAGAAAGTGTAAACATTACAAGTATTTAGTGGCGTAAAGATATACTTTTTATTTTTATTCGAATAAATTTTTAGACAAGTCTAAAAATAATGTTACCTTTGTCAAAAATTAAAATATTTTAAAATGAAAAAAGGAGTAATTATTTGTTTTTTATTGATGTCAGCCTTTACGATAGGCCAGACAATTGGCGGAAAAATAACCACAGCAGATGGGGATGAAATACCGTATGCAAATGTGTATTTAAAGAAAACTAAAATAGGAACCTCTTCTAACGATACTGGTTTTTACGAATTAAACAACATACCAAAAGAGAAGTATACGCTTATAGTTAGTAGTATTGGTTTCAAAACAAAAGCGATTAAAGTTACAATTACAAGTGATAAAAAAATAACTAAAAATATTACTTTATTAGAAGATGATTCTTTGGATGAAATTGTTATTTCTGGAACCCTAAGACCTGTTACAAAAGCAAACAGTCCGGTTCCAATAGAAGTGTACAGTGAAACTTTTTTTAGAAAAAATCCTACGCCTTCTATTTTCGAATCTTTACAAAATGTAAATGGCGTTCGACCACAATTAAATTGCAGTGTTTGTAATACAGGAGACATTCATATTAATGGTTTAGAAGGACCTTATACCTTTGTTTTAATTGACGGAATGCCAATTGTAAGTGGACTTTCTACAGTTTATGGGTTAACGGGAATTCCGCAAGCATTGATAGAAAGAGTAGAAATTGTGAAGGGACCAGCTTCTACTTTATACGGTTCTGAAGCGGTGGGTGGTATTATAAATGTCATCACTAAAAAACCTACAAATGCACCACTATTAACCACAGATACCTTTGCAAGTTCTTGGGGAGAAGTAAATGTAGATGTTGGTTTGCGTTACAAAGCATCTGAAAAGGTGCAAGGTTTGTTAGGTGTTAATTATTTCAATTATCAGAATAGAATTGACAATAATAATGACAATTTTACCGATATGACTTTGCAAAACAGAATCTCAATCTTTAATAAAGTAAATATCGAAAGAGAAAGCAACAAGGTTTTTACCATTGCTGGACGTTATGTATACGAAGACCGTTGGGGAGGAGAATTAGATTGGGAAAGAGAGTTTAGAGGAGGAAATCAAATTTACGGAGAAAGTATTTACACCAATAGATGGGAAACTTTTGGAACCTATGAATTACCAACCACAGAAAATATAAGTTTTCAATTTAGTGCAAATGGGCATTACCAAGATTCTTTTTATGGCGAAACTTCGTATGATGCAGAACAGTTAATTGGTTTTGGTCAATTGGTTTACAACAAACAAGTAGGCAAAAAACACGATTTCTTATTAGGTGCAGCGTATCGATATACTTTTTATGATGACAATACTTTTGCAACTTTAAATGAAGATGGAATTGAAAATAGCCCTTCAATAATTCATTTACCGGGTGTTTTTGTACAAGATGAAATAAGTTTGACTGATCGCAAAAAATTACTTTTAGGAGTTCGATGGGACAATAACAGTGTGCACGGAAATATCTTTTCACCAAGAGTAAATTACAAATGGAATTCTAAAAACAAATCTAATATTGTAAGGCTAAGTGTTGGAAACGGATTTAGGGTTGCGAATGTTTTTACAGAAGACCACGCAGCTTTAACAGGCGCAAGAACTGTAGAATTTGATGGGGAATTAGACCCAGAGACCTCTTGGAATGCGAACGTTAATTATGTAAAAAAAATAAATACAGAAAATTCTTTTATCACTTTAGATGCAAGTGCTTTCTATACGTACTTTGACAATAGAATTTTACCAGATTACGAATCAGATCCTAGTAAAATTATTTATGCAAACTTAGATGGATTTTCTGTTTCTCAAGGAATTTCTCTAAACGCAGATATTCTATACACAAACGGTTTAGCAATTAATGCCGGCGCTACTATAATGGAAGTTTCTGTAACCGAAGATAATGTAAAAAGGCAACAATTATTAACTGAAAGCTTTAGTGGAGTTTGGTCTATCTCGTATCGTTTTGATAATAATTTTACCATAGATTATACAGGGAATTTATACGGACCCATGCGTTTGCCTTTGTTAGGTGAAAATGATCCAAGAGACGAATATTCTCCATGGTTTAGCATTCAAAATATTCAATTGAGCAAAAAGTTTAGCAACAGTTGGGAAGTTTATGGTGGCGTTAAAAATCTCTTAAACTTTACACCTGCAGCAAATAGCATTAACAGTGCAGACAATCCTTTTGATGTCGGAATAGACACAGAAACCAACCCAGAAAGAGCCTTTGACCCAAGTTATGTGTACGCATCTAACCAAGGAATTAGAGCTTTTGCTGGAATTCGATATACCCTTTTTTAGTATATTACCAAGTTAATTATGAATTTTACAAAAAAACTTCTTTTTCTTTTTATTTTCTTCGGGTGTTTTACAAGCTATGCGCAAGAAAATAAAGGAAAAGAAGTTTTAAATATTTTCAGCTTCGAAGAAGTTGAGAAGTTACAGCAACAACAACCAAAACCTATACTTGTTTTTCTTTATACAGATTGGTGCAAAATTTGTTTTGGAATGAAGAAAACAACGTTTCAAAATAAAGAGGTAATTCAACTCTTAAATGATGCGTTTTATCTTGTTTATTTAAACGGAGAAGAGAAAAAAGACATTCTTTTTTTTGGAAACACCTATACTTACAAACCAACCGGGACCACTACAGGTATTCATGAATTAGCCAATGAATTAGGTACTATAAAGAAAAGAATAGCATATCCAACAACCATTATTTTAAACACAGCATTTGAAATAGACGCGCAATTAATTGGCTTCTATAATTCTAAGAAAATGAAACAGATGCTCACTACATATCTAGATTAGTCTTCCCATAATCTTGGGTTTAAAGTTCTACCACTAAAACTATATACCAAACCTATAGAGGTGTAAAAATGAGAATACTGACTTTCAAATTTTACTTCAGAGTATTTATACATCACCTGTAAATTAAAACCGTATTTCTGAGAAAACCAAAAAGTATTACCAACGCCAATATTAACTGTAGGCGTTAATACTTTTGCTTTAATAAAACTTCCACCCAACAAAATATAAGGAACAACATTATTATCTGATGTACCAAAATCATACCGTGCAATACCATCAAAAGTAGTGTATGCTTGACTGTCAAATATTGCAGCTGAAATACCGACATCAAGCGTAATGTTATAAAACATATATTTAGAAATGTTAAACCTTGGCGTTTGGTAAACATATTTACCTCCAAGAGTTTTCCCTTGAAATTCTGTCATGTAATGCGCTGACGCCAAACTAATTCCTGCTGACCATTTTTGCTTTTCGCTTTGAGCTTTTACTTGAATGGTAAAGGCAAATAATAGAGAAATAAATAAAATTTTCGTTTTCATATTTGGCGGTAATAAACTGAATGTTAGTAAGACAACTAAAACAAATATATAGCAAACCCTAAGAAAACAAAACAGATAACGGGTTTTTATTAATTTACAACCTACATTTGCACAAAACTTAGCACGTTGAGTACTCAGAATATTGTAAATCAATACCAAACGTCTTCAGGCGTTTCAAAGATAATTTCACAACTTCAACAAGAAAAAAACCATCTTCAAATACCGAATTTGGTGGGTTCTTCATTGTCTTTTGTTATTTCAGAAACCTTCAAAAAAGTAGGCAAACCGTACCTATTAATTTTTAATGACAAAGAGGAAGCTGCTTACTACCTCAATGATTTAGAGCAACTTTTAGGAGAAAAAAATGTACTTTTTTATCCCGGTTCTTACAGAAGACCTTACCAAATTGAAGAGACAGACAATGCCAATGTTTTATTGCGTTCTGAAGTTCTAAATAGGATAAATTCAAAACAAAAGCCAGCTATTATTGTAACGTATCCGGCAGCGTTATTTGAAAAAGTAGTAACTAAAAAAGAACTTGAAAAAAACACTTTAAAAGTTACTGTAGGCGAGAGCTTATCGCTAGACTTTGTAAATGAAATATTATTTGAGTATAAGTTTAAACGAGTAGATTTTGTCACTGAACCAGGAGATTTTTCTGTTCGTGGAGGAATTATAGATGTCTTTTCTTTTTCTAATGATGAACCTTACAGAATAGAGTTTTTTGGTGATGAAATAGACAGTATTCGGTCTTTTGATGTAGAAACACAACTCTCTAATGAGAAGCTGAAAAAAATTGCTATCATACCAAATGTAGAAAATAAGACGTTACAGGAGAAGAGAGAAAGTTTTTTAAAGTACATCTCCTCTAAAACTGTAATTTTTACTAAAAATACGTCTTTATTAGTTGGTAATTTAGATACCTACTTTGAAAAAGCAACGGCTGCTTTTGGCGACTTATCCAAAGAGATAAACCATTTAAAACCGGGTGAATTATTCTGCGATGGAAACTTTATTAAAGACCAATTGCAAGCATTTACGTTGGTAGAAATATCTACAAGCGCAAAATCTAACGAGGTTTCAAAAATTGACTTTAATACCATTCCGCAACCTTCTTTTAACAAGCAGTTTAATTTATTAATTGCGAACTTAACGGAATATCATAAGGGTGGCTTTACAAATTATATTTTCTGTACCAACGAGCAACAAGCAAAACGTTTTCATGATATTTTTGACGATTCTGAACAAGAAGTACACTATGAAACTGTTGTTTTTCCTCTATACCAAGGTTTTGTAGATGTAGAAAACAGGTTGGTTTGCTACACAGATCATCAAATTTTTGAGCGGTATCACAAATTCCGATTGAAAAACGGGTATGCAAAAAAACAAGCGATTACCCTTTTAGAAATTAACAAGCTAGAAATTGGAGATTATGTAACGCACATGGATCACGGAATTGGACGGTTTGGTGGTTTGCAAAAGATAGATGTTCAAGGTAAAAAGCAAGAAGCAATTAAATTGGTTTATGGAGAACGCGATATTTTATATGTAAGCATTCACTCGCTTCATAAGATTTCTAAATTCAACGGAAAAGACGGAAAAACACCTAAGATATACAAATTAGGTTCTGGTGCTTGGAAAAAAATCAAGCAAAAAACCAAGGCTCGGGTAAAGCATGTTGCGTTTAACTTAATTCAATTATACGCCAAAAGAAAGCTTCAAAAAGGCTTTGCATTTGGCCCTGATACGCACATACAACATGAACTAGAAGGAAGTTTTATGTATGAAGACACCCCAGATCAATTTACATCTACGCAAGATGTAAAAAATGATATGGAAAAAGAACAACCCATGGATCGTTTGGTTTGTGGTGATGTTGGTTTTGGTAAAACAGAGGTTGCTATTAGAGCCGCTTTTAAAGCGGTAGACAATGGGAAACAAGTGGCTATTTTGGTACCTACCACAATTTTGGCTTTTCAACATTACAAAACATTTACAGAACGTTTAAAAGATTTTCCTGTTCGCATAGATTATTTAAATAGATTTAGAACAGCAAAAGAAAAAACTACCGCTATTACCGGTGTAAATGACGGCTCTGTAGATATAGTTATTGGCACACATCAACTGACAAATCAGCGTATAAAGTTCAAAAACTTAGGGTTGTTAATTATTGATGAGGAACAAAAATTTGGAGTTGCAGTAAAAGACAAACTAAAAACTTTAAAAGAAAATGTTGACACCTTAACACTAACTGCAACACCAATTCCTAGAACCTTGCAGTTTAGTTTAATGGCCGCAAGAGATTTATCTATTATAAAAACGCCACCACCAAACAGGCACCCAATAGATAGTAATGTAATTCGTTTTTCTGAGGAAGTAATTCGCGATGCAATCGCTTATGAAATTTCTAGAGGCGGACAAGTTTTCTTCATTCACAACAGAATTGAAAACATTAAAGAAGTTGCAGGGTTGATACAAAGGTTAGTGCCATCTGCAAAAATAGGCGTTGGACACGGGCAAATGGAAGGCAAAAAACTAGAGGGATTAATGCTTAGTTTTATGAATAATGAATTTGACGTTTTAGTGTCTACCACCATTGTAGAAAGTGGTTTAGATGTGCCAAATGCAAATACCATTTTTATTAATAATGCAAATAATTTCGGCTTGTCTGACTTGCATCAAATGCGCGGTAGAGTTGGCCGTTCTAACAAAAAAGCATTTTGCTATTTTATAACACCACCCTATCATGTAATGACAGATGATGCCAGAAAACGAATTGAGGCCTTGGTGTTATTTTCTGATTTAGGAAGCGGAATTAACATTGCCATGAAAGATTTAGAGATTCGCGGCGCTGGAGATTTATTAGGTGGGGAACAAAGTGGCTTTATAAATGACATTGGGTTTGATACCTATCAGAAAATATTACAAGAAGCTATTGAGGAGTTGAAAGAAAATGAGTTTAAAGATTTATACCCAACAGATACAACCAAACCTAAAGAATTTGTAAAAGAAGTAACGATTGATACCGATTTTGAAATTCTATTTCCAGATGATTATGTAAATTCAATTACAGAAAGATTGGTGCTTTACAACAAATTAGGAACCCTACAAAAAGAAGAAGAATTGCAAGTTTTTGAAACTGAAATTGTAGATCGCTTTGGAGAGATACCAAGTGAAGTAAGTGATTTATTCGATTCTGTGCGCATAAAATGGTTGGCTAAAGAGTTGGGTCTAGAGAAAATTATTCTGAAGCAAAAAAGAATGCTTGGATATTTTGTTGCAAACCAACAAAGTGAATTCTACCAAACAGCAGCTTTCTCTAAGATGTTACAATATGTAAAACACAATGGTAAAAGCTGTGTAATGAAAGAGAAAGAAACTAAAAATGGTTTGCGTTTATTAATCACGTTTATTAGAATAGATACGGTAAAAACGGCTTTGACTGTTTTGAATAAAATTTAATGGAAAACACGCACGTAAAAAATATTTCTGGATTACTTTTAGCAACACTATTTATAAGCACTTCTGGCGTTTTAGGAAAGTACATTGCTATGCCAGTAGAAGTAATTATCTGGTTTAGAGCGGCCATAGCCATGGTATTTATATACCTCTACTGCAAATACAAAAAGATAGATTTAACTATAAAATCATCTAAAGATTATAAGCCTTTTTTTATAAGTGGTGTCTTAATGGCACTGCATTGGATTACTTATTTTTATGCTTTAAAGCTTTCTAATGTAGCTTTAGGGGTCTTGTCTTTATATACATTTCCTATAATTATAGCCTTATTAGAGCCTTTGTTTTTCAAAGTGAAGTTTAATCCTATTTATATTCTTTTAGGATTGATGGTCTTAACAGGTTTGTTCATTTTAACGCCCGAATTTAATATTGAAAGTACACAAGTAAAAGGAATTCTCTTTGGCGTTTTTTCTGCATTCTGTTTTGCCCTAAGAATATTAATTTTAAAACAACATGTTGCCCAATATAATGGTAGTATGTTAATGTTTTATCAAACCTTAATTATTACCATTTTACTCGTACCTACCTTATTTTTTATGGATGTATCTGGTGTAGAAACTCAGTTTCCTTACCTCCTTCTACTTGCGTTTTTAACAACGGCCATTGGCCATAGTTTAATGCTGCATTCTTTAAAATTCTTTTCTGCATCTACTGCTAGTATTATTAGTAGCTTACAACCTGTTTTCGGAATTATATTAGCCTACTTTTTTCTTCAAGAAATACCTACAATAAATACTTTCTGGGGTGGAAGTTTAATTCTATTAACCGTAGTTATTGAGAGCATTCGGAGTAAGAAGTAAGTTCAAAACACACAAGACCTCACAGATTTTAAAACTACTTAAATACACAAATAATAAGCTTTCAATACAAATGGTTAACAAACAAGTTTAGCCCTGATAGAGCGGTCTGTTTGAGCTCTTTTTGAGAAACGAAAAAAAGCGAGTAGCGAAAGCAGGAAATAGCTTCAAAAAAAGGCATGATATACTATTTAGAATAAAATATGTGCTAAAACAACTCTTTATTACTAATATCTAGGTAATTACGTTTTACGAAAGCTAAAATAGTTTCTAAAATTTCGCCCATACTTTTACAATCTTTAAACTTTACATCACCCACGTATTTAATAAGGTGTTTTTTTAGCAATTCTACATTCTCTGGAAAAGAGATCGTATCTGCCTTCATGCATTTTATAAGACGAGCCGTTCTTCTTGGGGCAGTAATCATCCTTTTTGCCATAAAAGAACGTTCTTCTATTTTGTATTGTCTAATAGAATCGTTTTGTAATTTTTTACCCACCATTTCTATCATCTTAAAGTTCTCTTTCATAAACTGTAAGTTGTATACTTTTAAGTTTCCTTCAAAAGATTGCTGATCGAAATCTATAGCTCTAATTTTATAAATGATGTGGTCAAAATCATGTGTAGGTGTAATTACATAATTGTAAGAACGCATATCGCCTAGCAAACGAACCAAACAACGCTCTTTAAATTTTACAAACTCTTTGGCTATTTGTGCTTTTTCTAATTCTGTGCAATTTGGTAAGATGTCTCTAATAAAATCATCTCCGGGAATTCCTGCAATATGTTCTTCTATTAAGGTGTCTTTAAAAACAAGAAAATTCATGTTATGAGGAGACAAGATATGCTCTAACTCTAAGCCATAAACTCGTGAAGCATCTGCTTTTTTTACATAGAAATAGGTGAAATTATCATTTAAAATATTTCGAATTTTTATTCTGAAAGGTTTAGAATTTCCAAAGGTGCAATAATCGATAGCATCTACATTTAAAAACGGAATGTTGTCATCATTACCATCTGAATGCAACTTTGTGTAAATTTTTTTTAGATTTCTATCAATTTCTTCTCTATCAAATTGAGAGTAATAAGTTCTTACCCAAAGTGTGTCTTCGTCGTTTTTATCATAAACCGTAATGGATCCTTGAAAACGCAACAAATCATCATAATAAAGAGATATTTTTGTATTTCTATTATAATTTCTTAGATAGGTGTCTAACATTTCATTGATCGGAAATGTAGGCTTCTTCTTAGACATCAATTTTTTCCCTACCGCCATCTTATTTGTTCATTTTTCTCAAAAGTAAGTATATTTACACCAATTCAAACATCTTTCCTGGTAAAGGTTTGGAGACCCCTTTTAATTCCATCTGTAATAAAATAGCAGCTAATTGATAGATGGGAATGTTACATTCTAAAGAAATTACATCTAATAGCTGTTTGCCTTTTTCGTGTAATAAATCGTAAATTTTCTGCTCTTTTTCATTCAAGTCTAAAAACAATTGCTTTTGTATGACTTTTGGTTTTTCATGCAAGTCCCAATTTAGCATTTTCACAATTTCCTCGGCAGAATTCAATAGAAATGCTCTGTTGTTCTTAATGAGATTGTTGCATCCTTTACTATACAAATCTGTGATTCTACCAGGAACGGCAAATACATCTTTATCATAAGAATTTGCAATATCTGCCGTTACTAAAGAACCACCCTTTGCGGCAGACTCTATAATAATGGTGGCTTTAGAAATGCCTGCAACAATTCTATTGCGTTTTAAAAAATTCTCTCTTAACGGCGTTTCATCATGCCAAAATTCGGTTAAAAATCCGCCATTTTCACTCACCTGATTGATATATTTCTTATGAACCTTCGGGTAAATCTCATCTAAGCCATGCGCTAAAATAGCAACCGTTTGTAAGTTGTTTTTTACAGCGGCTTTGTGTGCACAAATATCTACGCCATAGGCAAAACCACTGACTATTATAGGATTGTATTGCGCCAAATCTTTTACTAATTGGTTGCAAAAATCACGACCGTAAGAACTCATGTTTCTTGTACCTACAATCGAAATAATTTTTTGATTGGACAAATCGATGTTTCCATCTTTAAATAATAAAATAGGGCTGTCTATACAATGTTGTAAGTTCGTGGGATAATCATCTTCTAAAAAATAAGAATATGCAATTCTATTTTCTTGCACATATTTTAACTCTTCTGCTGCAAGTTTGATGTTCCTTGCGTCAAAAAGATGTTTTAAAACATGATTTCCTATTCCGTTTATTTTTGATAAACTAGTACCTTTTTCTTTGAAAATTTGAGAGACATCTCCCACATTTACAATGAGTTTCTTCGCTAAAATATCTCCTACAGCCTTACATTTCTGCAATCTTAAGATAGCGAGCAATTTTTCTTCTTTCAATAGCTAACAATTTGAGAACCAATATATAAAAAATTTGTTAATA
>Ga0075446_10000801_pt1 | contig 12703 bp, 12 predicted proteins | sample CoawatmetaG05DNA_FD_71590 | JGI IMG/M metagenome (GOLD analysis project Ga0075446, IMG submission 71590) | Marine microbial communities from the West Antarctic Peninsula - Coastal water metaG058-DNA | ecosystem: Environmental > Aquatic > Marine > Coastal | place: Atlantic Ocean: West Antarctic... | reverse complement strand
GCTGTGTATTGACGAATCCATTGTCTACCCATCGAGTTGATATTTTGAAATGTTAGATGCCCAAACGGCACATTAGATACGTTACTAACACCATAAATTGAGTCATCGTCATACGCAGGATTAAACGGATCAGGTGACATCATTACCCTAATCCACAACTTTTTAGGATTACCCTTCGTAGGCGTCGGGTATATCCGAATTTTTGTTCCTGTTATTTTATACGAAAAATTTGATCTTCTAACCCTATTTGATAAATCCATCTGTCCAGCGCGTAATACATCTTCGAATACAGGCAATACGTAAAATACCGTCTCAGGTGTAAATGATTCAAACGCAAATTCATTTGCCATATAATTGATAGCAGATGATGTATCGAAAAACCTATATGCAGCCTGTGGGTTTTCATGAAAAACCTCTGCAATTCTCATCCTAGTTTTTGACCCAGCAGTTTGATTATCGAACAGTGCGTTTCCGTCGCCATCTTTGAGGTCTGTGTATATATCATAGTCCTGCTGGTTTCTCGTAAGGTCTATTGATCCACTAACTTGGTTATAATCACCACCGACAAATGCTTCAGTTGAATATGCTAAGGCTTCCCTTACAGCAAAGTCATAATTGAATCGTTGTAGTTGCGTTTCTTTTCCATGAGGACCAATGTTAAAACTGCCTGATAGATTTGAGCCTGTTGGAAATCCCAACAAATTCATTAGTGTACTTTCAGCTTCGTGCATATTAACAATAGAACTATACTCTAATGTTGCCTCTTCAAGACAAGCCCATATTTGCTTTTTTGTTAGCTCAACTGAAAGTATATCATCACCAAGCTTACGTTTTACGAACGTTACTAAGCTATCTGCCTCTGACTGAAAGCCTGTATCAGAATCGTAAAACCCAAATGGTGTTGGACTAGTAGTACTTGCAAATGCTGCCATTATTTCACCTGTGTATAAGTATCATCGCGACGGCAAAACGAATGCAACGAAAGTAAGACAAAAAAACCCCCAACCAATGAAGGAAGGGGGCTTAGATTTAGCGAACTAAATATTATTTATTAGATCTGTGAATCGGCGAACGGTGAGATCGTGTTACCAGAACCGATAAGCTGACCTTGCACTGCCCAGCAACCGGCTGCGGAAGATCCGGAAACAGCATGTACTGTTAATGAAGTTCCTGCAATACCGCCTGTTGTGGTACCATTTAAGGTAATAAAGTCGTTGGCGCCGTCCACAGCAGCTGAGAATGCGTTACTCTGGTCTGCGGTTGTGTTCATGATTTGTACACCACCTAAAAACCCTTGATCATCCGTTGCTGCTTGAATAACATGGTCTGCTGTTGCAGTCACTGTAGAGAGGAATGTAAAAGACATTCCAAGCAGCGGAGCAGGTAAGACGAAGGTAGAAGCACCTGGGATATCAAACTGGCATACTGCCCCTGAATTTGCCGCTACCAGTGTAGTCGTTCCACCACCGCTGCGCACTACTGTGTGTCTAGTTCCGCCGGTTACATTGAGAACCCCGTCGATGACTGTGTCGGATCCGACTGTAAGCCCTGTTCCTGATGATTGGACAAGACCTTTCTTGTTAGTTATACTTACTTTTGGCATAATCTCTCTCCTTTTTTGTCCACAAGGTTCCAATTCGCCGGTGGTTTCGGTTGATTATAGAATCGGGCCTAGCATTAAGTATGTAAGTAAAGTGAATATAATAAAAGCAAAGTAAAAAGAAAGCCTCTAACCAATAAAGGAAAGAGGCTTAAGCTTAATAATGGCTACTATATGCACAACCCTTAATTAATCATCCATCATACCAGTAGCTATGACAATTGAATTAGCTTTAAGAACATCAATATTAATCCTAGATCCGGCGTAGGCGCCGTTCGTGAACTGGCGGCTGCTCTGCGCTGACTGGTCAAACCGAATGTCCTTCGGTGATGTGAAAAGAATTCCTGCGCTACCCACTCCGCCAGAACCAGATATAACCGTCGCGAACATGTTCACTACAGAGCCTGCCGTGGCGGCGGAGGCTGAAAGAATAACATCGGCGGCGACGGAGCCAGTTATAAAGAATGACCCATGCCAGCCGGCTGTATCTATCGGAAACTGGATTGTTCCGGCGTTGCCACCGACAAGAAACAATTTTCCGGAGTCTTCTTTCGTAAGAGTCCTAGATGATGTTATCGTCTTAATCTTCTTGTGGTGGCCACTGAGGGTTTGTCCGTTTGCAAAAACAGAACCGCTACACCGAAGTTCAGCAGATACTGTGACGGAACCGTTTAAGTCGGAGGTTGTATTAACCTTGAGTCCGCCGCCTGGTCGTTCGACCAGCCCATTTGCATTTGAAATTACTACTTTTGGCATCTTTTTCCTTTTTTGTCTCTAGCAGGCTGATTATAATATAAAATTTGGCCTAGCGTAAATTCTTAAAAACGTTAACTATACCAGAACCTAAACGACCACTCTCAGCAGCCTTATGAGCCTTAGCTAATTTACTTTGTAGAGTATTTAGTTGAGCCTTTAATTCTGCAATCTCTTCCTTAGCAGCAGCGGCTTCAGCTCGTGCTAACTTGTCAATTGTTTCAGCTGTTGGTTTTGGTGCTGCAGCTTTCTTAGCAACGTCACGTTTAATCGAGACAGGTTTTTTAACTGCTGCCGTTTTATCGGCTGCTGCTTCAGGCTTTGCTACCCCTGTTGTATTTCTTGTAAATGCCATGTTATGTTCCATCCTTTGTTAAGCCGATCGGCCTTCAGAGATAAATACTCAGCTGCGAGCCAAAAAAAAGGGCCGCCCCGAAGGGCGACCCGAAGACCTCTAATCAATTAAGATTAGATGATATTCATATTGAGGCATGTAACAGTACCGTAGAAATCAGCACGTACGAGCTTCTTACCGTAGCGAGTCATGACACCCTTTCTCGGGGTGAAGTCCTCAGGAGCAAAGATCGTAGGAGTAACAATTAACGGGACATAAGGTGCGTAAACGTACCCTGTCTCGAGGTAACTACCACCTTTGTAGCCAACAAGAATCTTGTTGCGTGGGAAGTAAGGGTCCTTGTAAACCGTAAACCGGTTAGACAATGTACCCATTTTCTCAGCGCCTAGGCTAAATGGTGTAGCAACTTGACCATCACTGTCAATACTCAATTGTGGACGATAGAAGACAGAAGCCTCAAGGATCGTCGCAACATCAGGACCGACAACACAGAAGTTGGCAGCGCCCCGAAGAGTCTTGCGGTGAATGGTGTTACCCACGTCGATGATAGTCTCAATCAGAGTCTCATACCACTCGCGAACCGTACCGGTGAAGGCAGGACCTGGAGTAAGTGAGGAGGTTCTGTTGATCTCAGCACCGGTCTCTTTATTAACGAATCTACCAGGTGAACGCGACCAATAGTAGTTAGCGCCGTTAGCACCCTGCAGAAGGTCATTCAGGATTTCGCGATCGATTTCCAGAGCAATCTGAGCAGAGAGGATCTGAGTAAGCTCAACCTCAGCGTCAAGGCTGTGATAAGCATTCAGGTCCTGTGCCAGTTCAGGTGACCACTTCGCACGCAACTTCCTAGTATCAGCAACGACCGGGATAGACTCGATCTTGATGTCGATTTCAGGAATCGCAGGTGAAGGTGTAGATGAGCTAAAGTCAGACTCGAATGATGGAATGACCAATGTGCTACCATTGCTAGACGTAAACGATGCATCTTGGATATATGAAACGTTACAATCATTTGCAGTTGCAGCAGCATTAACACCAGACACAATCATCAAGACACCGTAGGTGGCATCACCTTGGACATCTGTAATGGTCGAGACGGGTACGATTGACGTAGCAGAAGCTCCGCCAGTAACCTTAACGAGTTGATTCAAGCGACGAACATTAAGAACCTTCTGACCACCGCCAACGCCGGCCTTAACATTCTTGTACGGAGTACCACTACCATCTGCATCCTTGAGCAAGGTAATTTCCTTGATCGCAGTAAAGTCACAAGGCTTGGCTGAAGAACCAGCGCCTGTACCGATGGTATTTGCTTGAACAACAACTGCTGAGTAGACGCCGCCACCAGAGGTTGCGCCTGCGCCACCACTGTTATCGACAATCTCATTTGCGAGTTGTGGATCGAACTGAATCAATTTGCCGTCAGTACCTGTTGCGAACAGTGATTTAAGCTCCTGGATGGTGCCGCTATCATTGAATGCGCCAGAACAAAGCAGAGTAACAGCGGAGTCAATCGAGTGAACTCGACTGTAACCGGTGCCAGCGAGGTCATACATACCTCCAACTGCTTGAGAACCTGACTGAATACCTTTACCAGCGGGGCTACCATAAATGGAGCTACCACTTGCATAAGAAACGCCATGGCTGCCTTCGCCGCCGACGTCTGATCCATAGGTGTAATCCAAGTAGAAAAGTAGGCCCGAAGGCAGACTCATTGGTTGGATTGAAACGAGCTCATTGGCGACTAGGCCACCAAAAACTCGACGAACGATTGGGAAAGCGATGTTCGTGAAACCTTGCATGTCGTTAGACGATACGCCGTTTCCTCCGCCAGTTCCGATAGAGGAACGTTCGCGGAGGCACTGCGCTGCTTGGTTTTCCATGAGCATTGCCATATTTTCTCTTTTCTGACCGTCAAGACCGCGAAGAAGACCGGTGCGTGACCACTTCTCCATGAGTCTTGCGTTCTGATTACCGAGGTGCCGATGACGGATCCCCTCGGTGAGAGTATCTAAACTAAATTTGCGTGACATGTTTGTCTCTCCTAATGGGGAAAAAGTTGGTTATTTCTTACCTGACACAATGCCAGCTAAGGTTGCCCAACGATCCGTCTGTCCAGCACCCTCGTTCAGGCTTTTAGTTCCTGATGGGAGCGTTGATTTTGACGATGAACCGCGGACCCGGCTGCCCGACTCTCTAATGGTTTTACCCTTAGTGATACCAGCAGACAGGCTCTTGTAAAGAAGCTTTGCTTCTCTAAGCGTTGAAGCACTATCAAGCGCCTCAACTACAGTTCGTTGCTGCCGCGTGTTCAGATTTTTATTCTGCATCAACTTGTTAGCATACAACAACTTAGCGTTAAACAGGTTCATCTCAGTAAGCTGACCCTGTAATTGGTTAACTGCACCAGTTGCCTGACGCAATTTACTCTTGAGGACACGATTCGTGCGTGCCTCTTGTAAATTTTTACGAACCTTACGACTTCGTCGTGATTCGTTAGTTTTGCGATGTGATCTACGCGAGGTGCGACGTGATTCAACCGTTGGTCGCGGTGCGTCACCTAGTTCATCATCAAGTGCGTGTAGGAGATCTTCTTCGTCAAGATCAACAATCACATCACCTTCCACTTCGCCACCGCCGAATTGATCTGCTTCATCAGCAGCCTCCTCAGTCAGCGCTCTAAGTGCACGACGTAAGGCAGATTCATCAATCTCATAGACCTCGTCCATGTCATCATGACCTTCGCCAAGATCAAGTTCAAGCTCTCCGGCTTCATCTTCATCTTCATCGTCGTCGAAGTCGCCTTCGTCTTCTTCATCTTCATCACCTTCGTCATCACCTACGGCTTCTATTTCAAGCTCAACATCAAGGTCAGCAAGAAGGCTATCAACCTCTGCTTCTTCATCCTCATCTGCAGGTGCTAAGACCAGTGTTGCATCGAGCTCATTAAGCTCGCTATCTTCAAAGAGCTTCGAAAAGACTCCCTTGTTTAATCGACGTGCCATTCGTTTAATCTCCTGTATTGTTTTTTCTACTTTGTTGTAGACCTGGACATCGCCAGATTCTTTGATAAGTATTGCCTCAGAACGGATTTGTAATGTTTCTCTTATTATACTATTAAGCTTTTTAAGAAAAACAACCCGCAATTCGTGATCCAAACTACTCGGATCAACGCTCTCAGCTAAGATAGACATCCTAGCCAATCTTTTACGAACCGAATTAATCGATTCATTTAACTCTTTTTGTGTGTGTACAGAACTTAGGTGTACTAGCTTTGCTAATGCTCTAAGATTTGTTTCAGACACGTTGTCGTCACCTTCATCATCAAGTAGAAGAGGTTGTTTATTTTCATCATCCTCGTCTGCGTCGTCGCCTTTGCGGCCGTCATAAGGATCAAGAGAACTAGTGCTAAATGTTTCTAACACCAAGGCCCTTCGCTCTACTTCTTTTAATGTGTTTTCTTCATTGGAAGAAAAAACCTCATTCTCAATCAAATTTTTGATTTGAGGTGACATTGCTTTTATAATTTCATTCTTAGCAGTTTCTTCAGCCATCTTCTTGAGACTTTGTGCGTCTAAAATTGCTTGTTCATACATCGTTTGTGACATGCGGTCTCACCCATTGCTATTGGTAAATATCTACCTACAAGATTAAAAAATGTAGATTTGATTCATCATTGTTAATCATCCCTGCTTAAAACAGCACGAATGAATGTTCTAACAGTATTTTCATCATCATCTATAAAGTCAGCTAACCGATACTTCGGTGGTGTATCTTCATTAGACTCAGGTGCTGATGACCACCCTTTCTTAGTTCCAGTTGGCCGAATATTCGTTCTAAACCCAGATGTAGATGAACCTATTCCTGCAGGTTTAGTTACGCCTATTCCTCCTGCCGACTTTACATATTTCCCTAATTCCTCGCTCATCTTTGTCGCAGCACCGGCAAAATAAAACGGGTCTGTTCCAGCGGCGGCGTGAAAATCATTAACTGGAAGAAAACGATGAATTTTCGTATCAAACTCATAAGGTACATCTTCAATGTCGATGTCTTCAAGCTCATCTGATATTTCACTTTCTTCATCGGTCATTGTATAGGGATATGCAGACCCTCGTGTTCTTGGCTTCGTAAATTTTAAACGAGTACGCCCGTAACCTGCATCGTTACGGGCATCTGGTTGGCTGCGCTCATGTACAAAATAACCGGTACTAGAAATAGGCATGCAATTACTGTGGATTACTTGTGCCTAGTCCAAACGATCCAAGCTTAGTAGACGCTATAATTTTAGTAGTATCTGCAGGATTCGTAAGTGCACCTGTGCCAGATCCGTAAGTATCGCCGTTAGGCGTCTGGCCAAAGCCTTCAGGCGGAGCAGGAAGATCTGTTGGGTTTTGGCTACCAGGGCCAGGTGATGCAGGATTAGGTACATAAGCAGATGCAGGTAATCCTCCTGCGCCAGTCTCAACATCGCCATCCGGGGCTGAGACGCCACTATCTTCACCAGTAAAGTCTCTACTGTATGAAGGTATACCCATTCCGCCTTGTACGGTACCTTGCATTAAAAGATCGTTTCCAGATGCTTCGACACTATCTCGTGTTAAATCGCCACTATGGATAGGTGAAGCAGGAAATGTAGCCGCTAAACCCTCTGTATTACTTGAGCCTAAGCCTGAGGTTGTTGCTGCGGGATCTACAGTTGTTTGCTTTACACTTGGCATCTTACTTCAACCTTTTCATGATACGGCTTCTAAGAACTTTTTTAGCCTCTTCAATCTTAAGAAGATTTTTCTTAAGGTGGCCCTCTTTTATCTTTAATGCCTTCATATAATCTAAGTCTTTCTCTAAGGTATTTGCCAACTTGTCGGCATCAACTTCATCAGCAGAAACATCCTCTGCATCATCCTTACCTTGTTCAAGAGTTTCAGATAAGTAATGTGCCTGAGTGGCCACAAATCTGCGTAATTGTTTGGGTGTCATTTTTTTCGAGCGTTTCATCGAACCTCCACCTCTATACTTATTACGCTACTTGTTGTTTAATGCAGACATATCTGCCTTAGCATCTTTAGCGTCTGAAAAAGCTAATGTTTCCCATGTGGAAGTTTCTGCACCCATCATACCTAATGCCTCTAAAGGTATATCTGATTGTGACTGGGGCCCTCTATGGCTTTCAGCATCCTGTTGAGTACGTAAAGTTGTATTTGCAGTATCTTCCAATAACGCCTGGAATGTTGGATCGCTTGATACACTGGCAATTGTTTGAGGAAGCCGCCTAGATAAGGTTGGCAAATTTTCCCTAGGTGCCGGTGTATCAAGGGCAGCGTTAAATTCCTGTCGCCCAGGCATTGCTATAGATGCCCTACGGCCTCGTTTTGGGGCTTTGCGCCTAGGTGCCTGCTTTCTTTCAGTTATAGCGCTTAAATTACCAGTGTTTAAACCCTCCTGCAAAATCTCAACCAAACATTCCTTGATCAAGCCCTTTAGTGCTTGTCTACTTACCTTAGCCATTTATCACCACTCCGTAATGTCGTTGTATATTCTAAAGAGCCTATCTGACTTAGTAAAAACTTGTTTGAGTTCTTTTGGACTAATCTCTCTTCCTTCTCTCATCATAAATGCACCAGGTGTGGAAGGCTCAGATACGAAATCCCAACAAATTAATTGAAAATCATCCTGAACAACTTGATACTCTCCTTCATGGCGTGTTGATCCAACGCCTCTAGAAGAAATACCAAGAGTTACGCCAGACTCAACCAAGCTTTGTAAAATCTTGCCTGATGGTGTATCAAGCAATTCAACAACACCATGGCATACATCACCGTCCATATAAGCTTCTCGAATAATATGCGATGCATTTTTTAACTCAACAACGCTTGAGTCTGGATGATCGCACTCGCCAAGCGCTCTATTTTCCTGTATAAATTTTTGATAATTTCTAACTTCACGCTCTAAGATTGGTCTAGGATAGATCCTCCCATTCTGATTAAGCGTATCTGATTTTTGTAAAATACCCTTCATTACAAGCTTTCCACCATGCTCTAATCGAGATTCTTTAATTGTATCGACAGCATAATCAAACGGTTGCCAAGATGTTAAAAGTTTTGTATCACTCATTTTCATCCTCTAGTTCTTCTATAAGTTGCAAAAGTGTTAATTGCCTTGCAGGCGCATGTGGATCTGCAGGATCTAATTTTAAAATGTTTTCGTAAACAGAACCGTACTGCTTTTTTAATATGTTATTATTCTCAACGTTGTTTCTTTCTTTAAGCAGATCTAAGGCCTTTTGTCGCGAAGCAGTGATTAAACCTACGACGTACTCGCTGTCCCTAAACATAAAATCATGTAAAAAATCTTTCTGAATAGGCGTAAATTTTTCACCGTATGTTTCATTAAATCTTTTATGAAACATTTTTACGCTTATTTCGTCAACGCTTTCAGTTAGATTCGTAGCAGAAGAATCAACATTTAACATCATATACTCTCTTAATTGACTTTCATATTGTGCTGTCATAGCTGGCGATAATGCGCCTGGACTTCTCCATTCATTCAATAAAGACTGAACTGTCGCAAGCGCTCTAAAGTTTTCAACACGGGCCTCGAATAATTGGCCTTTGCCAAAGACCCTATTTGCCTCGTTGATAAACACGCCTTTTTCAAAATTTAGCTTTTTAAAATCTATAGACTTGACAGATTCCCTAGCTAGTTCTAATATCCTATCAGCAATCTTTTCAGAAACACCGTTAGTGTCAAGGATAGCAGTAAAGAGCTTAAACTCTTTTAACAGCTCAGATCCTTCCACAAAGTGCTTCTTTAAAAAATCAATATACGTTTTCGCCTGTGCGGGGCCGCCGACGATCATTGCAGCTGATGCTTTGTTGATTACCTGCTCATAAATGAGCCCAACATTTCTTTTTTTATTATGACCTTTACTCATCTTCGTTGTTCTCCGATTCGCTTAGCAAAGAACTTGCACTTATACCTAGGTTGTTGTTCATGCTTGATATCATAGCTTCTAGTTCTTTTGTCATTATTGCATGGTGTTCAGTCTGTTTATCGGTCCAGCCTTCAAGAGGACTTGACTCCTCGCCTAATCTAGCAAACCCTTTTAATGAATCACGATCATAAGGCCTGGACATTGAGTCTTGAGTACGAGCATTTTTTCCTACAGCTGTCATTTTAGCAAAGTCAGGCATACCGATGGAGGCAGGACCTGACGCTTTTCTAGTTTTCTTAATTGGTTCATTAAATACATTACGAATTTGTGACTGTGCCTTCATAGGAGCTTCTTCATCATCTATGGAATAAGTAATCCTTTCCTCTTCCTCTTCCTCCTCTATATTTTCATCACTTTTAAGTCCAGTTAATATCGAGCCCTCAGGACGATCTGCTGCAAATAAGTCAGCCGGCGGTTCGCCACCGACTTCCTCTTCTCCTCCAAGCTCCCCGGAGGCAGGCTCACCTTCCGGTGTGGTAGCTTCCAATTCTAAATCACGAAGCTTGTCATCTTCTCTTCCTTTTTCGATAGCTTCAATATCGGCGGCTGTTAAGCCCATAACATTTTTTCTGATCCAATCGCGATCAACAATACCTTCAGGAGCCTTTGCAGCGATGTCAAATTTTGTGCTAATCAGTTCAAGCTTCTGTTGTTGTGCAATCGAACTTGGATTATTTAGCTTTAAATCAAAATCCAATAAGTCTTCATCAACAAACCCATGTGAGTAAAGATGAATAATCGCCAGCTTATTCAGTTCTGAGATAATGGTTTTCTGAATTCGTTGAATTGCTCTAGAAAAACGAATATCCTCTTGGGCTAGAGTTGCCTTAGAACCAATATCTTCATCGTAACCAAGATATGCCCGTGGAATCTTTAAGGCGGCAAAAAGCTTTTTCTGAATATATTCTACATCTTCAATTGCAGAAGTGTTTGTACCACCTGCTAGCGTGTCAATCTTTGTTCCTGTTTCAGTACCGCGAACAGGTAAGAAGTAATCTTCATCAACGCTAAGCGGATTATAACGTAAGTCCACCCGCCCATTATCTTTATCAATAACCTTATTTCTTTTAAGATTATCCTGTGCCTGCTTCATATAATTTGGAATATCTTCAGGTGCTACGTTTCCAACATCAATGTAGAACACCCTCCGTTCAGGTGCCCTGATTACACGATATACTAACATCGCATCTTCAATCAAAATAAGCTGACGCCAAATCCTACGTGCACTCTCAAGAACGCTTGACCCGTATGGCAAAAACGCATCATTTCCTAAAAGCCTAAAATGTATAATCTGCCAGTTCTCTAGGGTTTGATTTCCCCTTGTTATCCACCTAAATCGAACTGCCGAAGGATCTTCAGGATCAAATCCTTCTTCTCGTTCAATCTCAGCAATAGGAATAGGGAATGCATGTGTAACGCCATACTGGGGATCAACTTCTATATACAGGAAAAAATCGCCATACTTGCATAGGTTTCTAATCCACATGACCAGATTAAACTCGACGTTTAAAACATCATAAAATAAATTCTCAAGAATTTCTTGAATCTTTCTGTTGTCGCTATGAATATGTAACGACTGACCTTTATCATCGACAGAAACTGTTTCTTCAGCATAAATGTCCAAAGCTGATGCTATCTCAGGTGTTGTCTCCATTTCGCTAAAATCGCTATATCTGCTCATTCTATCATACGCGCCGTACGCGCTCATAGCAGCATTATAAACGTTATTTTCCCCGTACCCAAATACGTCTAGTCTTTCACCGGCTGTCATAGGCTGGTATTTTTTTACCTTCCGCCTAACCGTTGGTCCACTTCTGAAAAGCTTTGTCAGTCTACTAAAAAGACCTTCTTGTTGAGCCATTTTTTTTCCTTATTTAAAAAGCCACCAAAAATCTTGCTGGCCGTCATGTTGTTTCGGCATTAGATCCTCAGACAATTGTAGAGGTCTAGACATATCATATAGCGGGTTTGACATCGCGTTTACAAAATCACCGTTATTACCTTTATCCTTAGAATTAGAGTTTACAGCAAATGCCTCAAGCATTGCTGCTGATAGCTTCTGGCCCTGCTGGGTTAGTATCGGATTTGTATCATATAACCACACGCCTATTGCTAATGACATAACTAGGTCATCATTTTTGCCTTTTTGTGCTTGTGCCTTTCCATTTTTCCAGACGAACGTCTTTAGCTCATCATATAGTCTAGAAGAATACGACATGAGTTGCTTTCTTCTTAAGACTTCCTCAAATTTAGTAAGAATCTGGTTACGTGTTTTTGCGTTTGTTTGAAATCCAATTTTGCTAATATTTGTATTTCCATATGCAGCCGAATATCTATCCTTTTCATTTTCGTAATATAAATTTTCATACTTCATTTCAGCTAGCTTCATGATCAGCGCATAGCCATATGAGTTATTCTCAGGACAAATCAAGGCGTTTAAATATTTTCTGCCTGCCTCCGCAAGGACAACTGCAAATTCATCAGGAGGAGACTTGCCCTTAAATTCACAAACAACCTCACTTTCTGCTGTATCAATTACATGAAATGTGCTATAATCAAATGCATCGCCACGAGATACATCGGCGCTGATTACATATTTGTGGTCATTTATTGGATATTTCCATAACCAAACGCCAGCCTGGGGGCCCCATCTTTCTATAGGGGGTTTAATACTTTGTCTTAAATAATCTATGTCATCAGTCTGTAGGAATGTGTTACCACTAGCTGCAAAGTCACACATTAACTCTTGCGCAATTTGTACCTTCGTCATATTTTTTGATTCATTCTCGAACCATTCATCATCACGATCAGGATGAACATCCCACATTAGCTTGATGGAATTAAACTCATTTAGACCTGCTTCGGCATCAATATACAGTTTATGATACATGTTACCGACGCCATGCGGGGTTGACAAGATTATTGCGCGACCACCGGTTGACAGTGTTGAATATAATCCTTGCCATACTTCATCAAAATTGCGTACAAATGCAGCCTCATCAAC
>Ga0075446_10000777_pt1 | contig 12954 bp, 11 predicted proteins | sample CoawatmetaG05DNA_FD_71590 | JGI IMG/M metagenome (GOLD analysis project Ga0075446, IMG submission 71590) | Marine microbial communities from the West Antarctic Peninsula - Coastal water metaG058-DNA | ecosystem: Environmental > Aquatic > Marine > Coastal | place: Atlantic Ocean: West Antarctic... | reverse complement strand
TTTGTTTTTGTCTTGCGTAAACAAAGGCAACATAACGATACTCGCGAAGAATAAAAGACTGTCATGTGACCCCCCCCCCTACGCTCATGAATTGCCATGATCAACTTCGCTATGCACGCAGCGCAGACATGCGTTGATGAGGTGTCCCTCGACTAGACGTAAGTTGAATTTTTTTGTGTGTCGTTTGTTGAAGAGAGTGTTGATGAATGTGTAAGTCTCGGACTGTAGGTGTAGCTTGGCGTCTTCTTCATGTGCATGCTGGCATTTGTATTCTTGAGCGCCAGCTGCCCTGGCCTTTGTGTATGATTCTGTTGTGTAACCTGAGTCCAGTCGGAGTTTGGACAACACTGATTCCCCTAAATGTACAGATAGTTCGGCCAACGCAAGCTCACGTTGTCTCTGTGTCTCAAAGTCACGTCTTCGGATTGGGTCATTGTGGTGTGCGTGGCGCTTGAGATTGCTTGCATCTATAATTTTCTCTAGGTATTTATGTGTATGGGAATATGCCCCGACCAAGAAAGATCGATTTGGGGCATGCACCGGTCCCATGATGACATGATTTGGCGCGCGTGGCATGTTTGTTTCTGAGTGGAGTGACGTCCTTTATTTATATACCGCCCGCTGAGTCCACAATGTTCTCATGCAGTCGTAGTTGCATACAAACCGTCATGTTCACTGCCCCGTGTTCCGTAGTAGAGCGAGGGCCGTCGTCCATCTGCCACAGCGTCGTGAGTGGGAGTTGGACGAGCTGCCTGAATTTCTGGTCTGTGGGTGCGCCGAACAGGTCTTCTATCTTGTCTTGACAGCTGATCATCTCTGGGAGGTTCAGTACCACCCCCCCAAAACGGCCAATCTGGATTGAGAGAATACTAGGATGTGGTTTGATGAGCACAGAGGGGAAGAAACGGCGAATACACAAGGCCACAGATTCTGTGCAGTCTGGGGCGCGGCGACGAAGGACGTGCAGGCATAGATTGTACGTGCCCCGCGCTGTTGTTGCTGTGGCGTAGAGGGCAACACTCTCATGTAATGCGATGTCAAACGAAAAATTGACCATGCCTGTCTGTTCGCCCGTGGCCACGGGAGCGCTCACAATTATGTTGCTTGCGTTGTGGAATTCTTGGACATGGTCCCACATGTTGCAGACTTTGATGTTGCGCATGCACATGCTAAGCGCCGTGTCATGTAGGAACATCGGGCATTGTACGTGGCTTCCAGTACACTCTTTGGCATGCTGCACGGCCGCCGAGTTCGTCATGAGTTGTTCATTGTCACACGAACCGCACTTGAGTGCCAACTTGGTCATTAGCTCGACAAGGTCGCGGTTAATTGTTTCTTGTTTCCACATTGCTGTCCTGCACTGTGGGCATGGAGCGTCTACGCTTCCGGCCGCCATCAGCATACGTTGTGAACAAGCTCGGCAGCTTGTATGAATGTTCTTACAGATAATGACGGGCGTGGCACCAGCATGTTCCACACCGTCTGCCGCAAATATCTGCATGCACAGGGAGCATCTGAACATATCTGCCTCCCAGCTAAAGCACGCCTGCATCACGCAGACACTATCCTCTGATGAGTGTGTTGTTGTTTATATGCGACAACCCCGCGTGCGACGATTGTACACGTAGGCGGGCGAATTCTTGGAATTTTGTTGCATAGTTTGTGTTTTCATTCGCATTCCTTGAAACATGTAAATGGCAGAAGGTTTACCTATATATATGACAGTGCCACAAGCATGCACATCGAGCACACCTTCACGTCTTCTAATCAAACATAAAACACGGAATCATATGCCTGGACATCGTATAAATGGACGTTCAAGTATTTCACACAATCCACAAAGTATTTCACACAATCCACAAATGTACATGCCTCCACATTATGCAGGGCGTGGTCTAGATGACCAGAATTGTTCTGGTGGTCGTTGTCGGGAATCAGGACACAGTGTTGCACAAAATCATTGTGCTATCTCTTCATTGGGGTCCTGTAGTGATGTCTCAGACAGCATGGTTTATCCATATCCTGATAATGGTCATTATAATGCAATGAGGAATTTTAATAGGAACAGTGCCGATGTGAGGGGGGGTGAAACTAATTGTGATGCATGTGGTGGTTATAGACGTTTGAATGAGTCTACTGGGATTAAGTCCATGATGCAGAATGGAGCCAGAAAGTTGGGATCAAGAATTAGTGCACTTGCAGCTGCACCACCCGTAGCAGCTGCACCACCCGTAGCACCTGCACCACCCGTAGCACCTGCACCACCCGTAGCAGCTGCACCACCCGTAGCAGCTGCACCACCCGTAGCACCAACACAGCCCGCTGTTGGGGGAGGCACTGCGTTTGGACAATTTCTAGGTAGTTCTGTGTATCAGGGTGCTTATTCCAATGGGGGTGATTATTCCCATGGGGGTGATTATTCCCATGGTTGGTCAGATGAAACACATTGGTCCCCCCCGCACTATACAGAGCAACCCAACCGTTATTATCACGGTGGTGGGTCTGGCTATAGTTATGGGCCCGCACCATGCCCTCCCGCACAATGCCCTCCCGCACCATACAGTGAGTATTCTTGGAGGTACTAGGACTCGTGTTTTATTACACTCAGTGCACTTGCCTCGGATTGGCAGTAATGCATGAACGAGGTGGGTTCAAACACACGTTCGTGTCTCTTTGTGATTTCTCGCCGTGTTTTACAATAAATCTGATATGCAAATGCAAATTTTGTGCCCTTGTGTATGTGTGTACTGTGTATGTGTGTGTGTGTGTGTGTGTGGGATTATAGACGTTGCAAGTTGTGCAAAAGTATATAAGCCGGTGGACATGGTATGTATATTACTTATAGTAGTCCCCTGCCAGCAATGGCAAACAACAACGGGGACCCAAGCAACGTGTCGAGTACTGGATTCTTGCCGGGGAGTAGTAAGCTGGTTCGAAATGACACGACTACGCCTTCCGTGGACGACTATGCCAACGTTTTTGGGCCAACTGCCTACAACATAACGCCTGATGTAAACAGGAACAGAAAATACAGCCGATTGCATATTCCAGACGTGTTGAAGGTATGCAACTCATTTGAATCTGATAAGAAACTAGAGATGAGCAAGAGCGTGTGTGTGTTTTGTAGTGTGTGTATGTGTATGTGTGTTTGTGTTTGTGTTAGCTGTTCTTGTGTATGTGGGGGGTGGGGGTGCGTTGGTGTTTTTTTAACTGGAATGTACAACAGGGCCCGAACCAGTGGATTACGGACAGAGTGGATGGTCTCATTACCGACGCCACCAACTCGCCGTTTACGACAGTCATTCTGCCGTATATGTACATGGACTATCCAGACAGGAAAGTCGAGTGGAATGTGTGGACGTTTGACCAAGGACTGGCGTCGCGTGTCCCGTACGAGTCGGCTGCGCGCACGCTGACACAGCGTAAACAGAGTTTCTCTGGGTATACAGTACGACAAGGGCTGGCCATTACCATGGAGCACAATTTCATGATGACCTCGCAGGGCATGGAGAACTTCCAAAACCAAATTAAGCAGGTGGTAGGAAGCATCCAGAACACCAACGACCTTGACGTGCATATGGCTCTCATCACTGCCCCGAGCTACATGAAACAAGTTCGTGAAAGATATTATCTCGAGGACTACCTACAAAAGGCGCTCCGTGACTACATTGACACGTTTGGGTTTGTACAGAAGAATATGAATGCCATGGACATTCTGATTGAGGACACAAAGTCGCTGATCAGCGGCTGGGGTGGGACAGAGCCTGACTTCCTGATGTGCAGCAACAAGCTGTGTTTCCAGTTGACAATGACACAGGAGCGTACAGCGTACTTGACACAGGGAGCGGATGGTAAAAAGTTGTTGCGTGACGGGCCAACGATGGACATGTACCGTGGCCTGAAAATCGTGAAGAGTAAAGCCTTCTCTCTGGATGAAGGAAGCGCGCCGCGGGACATTTTGCGCCGTCGTGTGCGTGTAGGCGAGTATTACACGGGGAATTTGTCTAATTTGCAAAGTGTGGAGTTGTATGACGAAGACAGTGACAATTTCGAATCGTTGAGTGTAAGTAAAATTTGGCACAGTTTAGTAGAGAGTGGTTCGAGTGCAACCGATGCCATTACTTCAAGTTCATGCCTTAGGTGTATCAGTGATAACATCGCAGCAATTAAAAATTGCATGGATGGTGAAGAGGGTCATCAAAAATTCTCTCTGCTCCTTCTCAGACCAAACATTGAGCATTATATGCTCGGTCTGGTCATTGGGAAAGGAGGCATGGACCATTTAGGAGCCACTCTTTGGGGGCAGACTGAGATGAGTGTATTTGATGACGGGCAGCATGGTGTTTGGGGAATGACATATAAGTATCACGAGCGGGCCATGGTTTTCAACGAGGTTGGTGTGTGTGTGTATGTTTGTGCGTATGTTTTGTGCATATGTGTGTGTATGTGTGTGCATATGTGTGTGTGTGTTATGATCTGAGAACTGACAATGAGACAAAACAGAGGAACTTGCATCGGATTTGGGACGTGGCGTATGATGGTTACTGTGGAGGAAAAGACATGTCAGTGATGAAATGGTCCGACAGTGGGGTAGAAGAATACATCGAGAAATGTAACAATGTGAATACAAACTTTGACGGAGCGTCCATCATTTGCGTGCCAATCCTGACAGAAGAGTGCTTCAAGTCACCAATGCCTTTGTGTAATTATCAGGATAAAGGTACTAAGTTATTGGCAACAAGTGATCTGCATATCCATGACATTCAAAATTACGCCAGTAAGCAGATATCTTGCAATATTACAAGGGAGGCTCTGGCGCAGGTACATAAGACACTGCAGATGCACAACGACTATCAAATAGTCAAAGACGCTTGCGAGGCAGTTGGTGTGGGGGAGACGACCCAGTGTCGATTGTTGTATAAGGGAACTTCGAATTTCAAGTTCAAGGATGCAACAAACAAACAAACATTTGGTTGTGGTCACCATGGTCATGACTATGTAGGAGTCGCTGCTGTGCGAAATGGTAAGTCCCTTATGGCGGCGACAGCCCCACACATCAACATATCAACTGTTGACTCTGGCGCCGCGTCCAAGCCCAAAGCTTAGTGCCTACCGCAAAAATCCGAGTGCATGTGACGTAGAATTATGTTGTTATAATAAAATCAATATTTATTGGTGATTTGAAACTGTCAGAGTGTTGTGTAGTCAGGGCAACAACGCCACGTACAGGGTGTTCGGGTTGCATACGCACGGGTCGAGAGTGTGTAGCTCTCCTGCACGTATGTCAAATTGCTGCAGCACTTCCACAATGATTTTGGAGCAGTAGCTACCATGTTTGGCGCGAGTTCTGGTTCGCAGCAAAGGTGCCAACCCAGGCAGGCTGCTGGCATACATGCCAACGTAGTCAAAACGAATGTGCATTCCTGACAATCGGACACATTCAGTAAAAAGGGCGGTGTACGTTTCTGTGTGCAAGTTCAAGGGCACACCCTCGTACTCGTCACGCCAGGACTTGAGACGCATGAAAACAGTGGTGGACTGGGTGATAGAAAACGCCATTGTGTTCCCGAGACCAAACGCATTCCCACTCGGATCCACAGGAAACGAAAGCTCTACATGCGCGTACAAGGCGTCTCGCCTGTCACCTTGCTGGGCATACACTGTTTGTCGAGTCATGTTGGCCACTGCTTTGTTGATGAAGACGTCTGATACCTGCGAGGGGATGGAGAGGGACATGTCAAGGCCACGAGAGATGTGCATGTTAACAAAGGGTGTCCGGGGAAAGAGTTGTCGTATACCTTTGGGCGGTAAAACATCAAGAACAGTGTAGTCTCGCTGTGGAGAGATGTGCATGTTAACAAAGGGTGTCCGGGGAAAGAGTTGTCGTATACCTTTGGGCGGTAAAACATCAAGAACAGTGTAGTCTCGCTGTAGTTCCTGCGCTTCTGGCGTTCGAGTAAAAGTTTCCGTGCGCTCTCGTCAGGCGTCATAGACAATTGCAGTGCATGGGATATTCTTTCTGTTTGCTGTTGATGAACGTGTCTGGCACTGGACAGAACTTTGTTCATTCATATTTATTAAACTGCGAAACTTGGTGTGTGATATATATGTTAACAACCAGCGCGCATAACCCTTGGGCGCGCGCTAGAGTGCAATGTGTAGTGTGTGCATGAAAGTGGACAGCTGCTCTTTGTATTGTTTGCGGGTCTGTGCAAACGAGCCATGTAGAGGGCGACCGGAAGTGGCATGTTCGTGCTCTGCTGAGGCCTGCACGAGTTGCCGGAAATGGTTTGCATGTTCACAACTCAGGTCCTGTGTCCCGAGTAAGCATGTTCGCAGGCGGGAAATGAGGGGCCACACGCGTGGAGTCTGGAACAAAATGCCCTGTTGTATGTGCTCGCTTAATAAAGTTCGTGCGTGCTCTATATTTTGCGTGTATGTTGGGCCTGGATGCATTCTGCGCGCGCGTAGTTCACCGTGTATGCTATTTGCGTCGAGCGCGGAGAGGTCGGCTGTGGCAGCTCTGGGGCATAGAAGCGTGGCGTATGTGTGCGATGTTGTGTTTGAAAGAGGACCGCCATAGAACACAGCAGTCAAACAGTCACATATGACTTGAGAGATCAGACACTCCCGCGTGTCACGCACAAAGTCGAAGAGTGGCGAGAGACGGGCTAATTGAGAACCAGCTTTGGCATCCGAATAATCTTGCGCCAAGAACGCAGTTGTTTCCAGGACGTGCTGCAGCCTGCGTTTGGTGTTGCTCTGAAGGGCGTCTGATCGATTGTGCGCGACACAGAATTCGCTTACGGCCAGCGCAAAGTCCAGTCCAGTGGTGTAAAGCGCCGAGAATGCGGGCATGTAACTGAGATAAAGAGCAGAGAGGTAGTCCTGGAGCGCCATGCGTGTGCTTCCATACACTAGTCGCTGAGACACGCGTTCACATAGCGGACTGATTACTGTGAAGAACCCAGCAATCGTTGTTTTTTCCATGGTCTCCATGAGTGCATAAAGTTGGTGTGTGGGCATATGCTTTGCTGCCCATGCCTGTTGACCTTTAGCACACACACCTTCCCAGTGTAAACGCTGGTGCTTCGTGGCAGTGAGGAGTGTGTCGTCTGGTCCAAAAAATGCGTGTAGGTGTCGCGGCCATCTCGCCACGTTATTTGAAAGGCGCTGGCGCGCCGTGTGCAAACGGTCAATAGTTGTTGTGTGTAGTTGCATATCACTGTTCTCGCCAAAAGGGGTCGCTGTACGCATATTGGCAACAGTAACACGTTTGTGCAGTACACCGCGTAAAAGTTGCGCCGTATGTGTGTCATGCTGTGCCCCATTCAAATACACTTGCGCGTCCATGGGCAGTCGCACGTCAAGCCCCTTGACGTGCACTGAGATAAATGGGGTGCACACATGTGCTGAGTTGTGCAACTGTATGCAAACCCGGCGGTGTGCAGATCGACACACAAAGTCTATCATTACAATGTTGCTCAATAAAACTGACAGCATATTGTCCTCCAGCTGTACCACGCCACCTTCCCCGCAGTTGTGGTTGTGGTGTGGTGGGGTGTATGTCACCAATGTTTCCCTGACTGGAGGATCAGCATGTCCCAACGTAAAGCACGCGAGCCCACATGACATTGACAAATCCCCTTGCACTCGTGCGCGTGGTGTGCGTAACATCATGCTCAAGTTTGCATCATTGTCAATCATACTCTTTGTGTGATGCATGTGCATTCCGCACCGAGCAATAAGCTGGTTGATCTGTGTGTGACACAGCTCTTCAAACTCACTGGGCAAACGGTTCTTGCAGTCCTCCCCGGGCTGCGAACAGTGTAGAGGAATAACACGCATCTGCACTTCCACACGTTCCAACACATACATACCATGTTCTCCAGGTCGGCGCACAACACAGAATATCACCACAAGACTGGACAACCCCCCGCTTGTGACTATTTCGGCGTCAGTTGCACGCATGGTGTTACACACTGAACAGTGTGAATGAAGCGTTGCATGTCGTGCACATCCCAGGGTCATTTGTGAAAACACCTGGTCAACGTGGTATGTCAGGTGGTCGTTTGTGTCCAGCGAATTTGCACATCCCTTCGTCCATGCGTACCCCGTGGCCCGCGCATGCGAGGACATAGATGGCTTGTGAATGTAGCAGCTCTTTGCGTCCACGTGCGCTCTATTTCTGTTTTGTTTTTTACGGGCGCGCAGACAGAACCTTGCAATCACACGACGACGCAGCCAAGACCACAACGGGAGCACAGGTGGACAAATTGTGGATTTTCCGGATCTATCTCTCCAATTGAGACAATATCCAACTCGCCAACTCCAAAACTCTCAACTCACCAACTCGCCCATTTTCAACTGACCAACTCTGAAATGGCCAACTCACCAACTCTAAACTGGCCAACTCTGAACTCACCAATTCTGAACTGGGCAACTCTGAACTCACCGATTCTGAACTGGCCAACTCCGAACTCACATACTCACCAACTCGCCCATTTTCAATTGGGCAACTCTGAACTCACCGATTCTGAACTGGCCAACTCCGAACTCACATACTCACCAACTCGCCCATTTTCAATTGGGCAACTCTGAACTGGGCAACTCTGAATTCGCCAATTTTCAACTCCCAATATCTCCACTCACCAACTCACCAACTCACCAACCCACCAACTCGCACTCTCAACTCGCCAACTCCAAAAACTATTGGTTAGTGCATCCTACCAACTTCCAATTTGTGATTGCTGGTGAATGTAATCAAATTATCACGAATTGAATATGAGATTTGTTGTGTGTCTTTTATTAAATTTATTGGTGGCCCGTGCGCTTACTCGCCTCCAACGCTGCATCGCTGCGCGCGCGGTAAGCGTGTAAGGCGGGGATCGAGGTGCAATTTGCAAACTGTGGGCGGAATACTGGTGGGCTTGGGGGCAATGCTGCATCGCTGCGCGCGCGGTAGTCGTGTAAGGCGGGGATAGAGGTGCGATTTGCAAACTGCGGGCGTAATACTGGTGTGGTTGCTGTTGTTGCCATCCGAGCACGAATGCGCGAGAACACCAGGTGGAACAGTGCGAAAATTGCAGACACAGTGGCTGTGCCCAGGAGTACAGCGGTGTCAACACTGCGTGAAGTGGGGTCAGGTCTGGCATGTTCCAGTAAATCACATCGTCCTTTGTGGAAGTCATGGTGGATTAGTGAGGCGTGGTCACACTCTACTTGCTTGGATTCCAGCCGCGGAGTCATGAAAAGCGCCTCCAGTGCAAACGCTTGGTTATTCACATTTGTATAGGACACAGTCCATGCCCATTGGTCCCATTCGAGGAACTGTTGTACCATGATGTCATGGATTGCTTTGTTGCCCAGAAGGTACTTACCTGATTCCCACCGATCAAGTCCAGTCACAGGGTTCTCGTACCTCGGAAAAACCCAGTCTGGGTAATTCTTTTCTGGCAAATCAACATAGTCATCTCCAAATGAAGTATGTTCGTCTATAACCAGACGATCTCGCAAGTACTGGAGCAGCATGTGCTTATGTGGGGACTCTTGGAGTCTATTTAATATTTCATCAGTGGCTTCTGTGACCAGACTTGTATTTACATTGATTGTATAGTGTCTGCTCCTGGTTTTGTCATCAGACTTAATCAGGTACTCCACATAACCCGCAAAATCAACCAACATCTGTATATTGTCAGCTTCCTCTCTCTGGAAATCCTGCAACCATTTTGGGATAGTGCTACCAGGACTAGTTCTTGCTGGTGTGTTAACCCATGAATCATAGTGGTATAGCTGATTTGCACCATCTGCACTTTTGTTCATGCGCACAATGTCCTTTGCAAGCTCTTCCCGCAGTAGATCCCGCGTCCACTCGGTCTGTTTCACCCAATTGATGGCGTGGGCATCAAGCGCGGATTTGGTGGAGTGGTGAGGCACCCGATTGACAATCTCGAAAAAGTAATGTCTGAGATCCGTGGATGTGCGGACAAGGAAAGGTACTGATGGCAAATTACGGTGTGCACTTTGACTTGACATTATCAAGTCTTCCATAAAAGAGCATTGGCAATCGGGAGTCCATCTGTCCCACTCGATCCTTTGATGATGGGAACCAGACTCGTTTGGCGGCATGATATCTGTATCTGCTGTATGAGGGCATGGGTGCTCTTGGAGCTTTGCCTCCATGGTGTGTAGGATTGTCACTAGTCTGTCCTGGTACTTTTTGTCCTTGGTGTGTCCGTTGACATGCATGGAATGCACCATATCCATGGCACCTGCCAAGATTCTGTCAGCCACAATCTCGTCCACCAGCGGCGATCCCACCTCGGCAGCGGGTGATCCCAAGTGACTGTCAGGAAACAACCATTGGAAGTCTGCCTCAGCTATACCACTCTCCTCGACCAAGCCACGGTGAACAGCCAATACCATTGCATTGTGTGGCTCTAATGGGCGTGTGCTGATGTTACCATTACTTGGCCCCGCTGTGTATTTCAGCTTTGGGCTGGTCATGTCGAGCTTATCACAATGTCGGCCGCCCAGTTGGGTATGATTGTTCATGCATGCAATTCTGTCCGACTGTGTACTCGTGTTTTGGGGTTCTGAGCCGAACACTGGAAATGTTGTGTTTGATTTTGCGAATTTCAAGTGTTGTGCTGTGCGCGTCTGTGCTGATGGGTCCCAGGCCGTGGACATGCCCAATGCGTTGTGTGGTGATGATTGATAATGGTGTGTCGACATCTGTGGTGTTGCCACGACAGCGGCCCCTGTTATGAGTTTGGCGAATGCTTTCTTGGATATGGAAGGAGGCTTTTGTAACTCGGACCTTGATATTTTTACCGGACCAGACTCCCTTCCTTGTCCACTCGGATTTGGTCTTGGATTGTTTGTGGTCATACTGGAACTCGTCTGCATTCAGTATATGATGTATATATACCTTCATGCTGTGAAGTATACATGCGTGTTTACTGTGTTTGTACCAGTCGTTGTTTGTTACTATGGACCCTACAAATACTCCGCCGCGGCGGGGACTCAACACGGGGAGTATAGGGCAAGGTGCGGTCATGCACACACCACCACACAGTTCTGAAGAGAACTAAAATAACAGACGTTGTCAATGTGCCAAGTAGCAATTTATCGCACTTTCTGTATGCGTCGCGTTCACGGTACTGATGTGCAAATAAGTCACATCGTACATGTTGAAACGGGCGCTCGTCAGGCGCGCCAGCACATTCTCCAACAATGGCACGGTCTTCATTTCCAAATAACACAGCCATCGCAAACTGTTGGGTGTGGCTGCTTTCATATGCAGCGTGCCGCGCCCACGGAGACCAGGCCTTGAATTCGTCTGCCATCACCTTGTGGATATCTTTATTGTTCAGCAAGTATTCTCCCGGGTTCCACCGCTCAAGACCAAGTATCTTGTCATGTTCACTGTTTTCACTTGGATTTCTGAAGCCAGTGTGGGTGTCCATTATTAAACGGTCTCGCAAATACCCCCGATAAATGTGCGGATGTTTGACATCACGCAGTGTTTCCATAATTATGTCTGTGGCAGATTGTACAAGTGCTGGGCTAGCAGGGATGTCCTGGTGTTTACATCTGGTTCCGTCGTCTTGTTTGATTATAAATTCTAGGTTTTCAGCAAACTCAAGTAGTAGTGCTATATGTGAGTCCCTTTCCTTCCATTTTCGCACCCACAGTGGGTAGGGCGTCGTGCGTCTACTGTTCACCCACGAATCATACGGTGGGAGTACTGTGTGTTTGTCAGTTGTGGGGGGTTTGTGTCTGCTGTACTTGGCACGTATCATGTCCTTCACAATTTCTTCACGGAGAAGGTCTCTCGCCCACTCAGTGTGTATCACCCACTCGCGTGAAGCGTACTCGGTTACGTCGGTGGCAGTGACCATCTTGAAAAACAACTGTCTGAGCTCGCTATCGCCTCGTACTAACCACCCCGTATCAGGAGAGTAACGACGCGCATTGTATTGTGGCGTGTATATCATGTTGTGTATGAAAGTTGTGCGATGTGCGGAGGTCATGCGCCATCCCATGCCCTGCACAGGGGCCGCTGGCAGAGTTAAGTACGTGTACACATCGGAACAGGGACGTGTGATCTTTGCATCTAGCGTGTGCAGTATGAGAACAATCTGATCCTGGCATATCTTTTGCTGCGCACGGCCGTTTGCGTACATAGAGTGAACAAGGTCCATGGTTCCGCGGAGCAGGCGGTCTGCCACTGTCTCGTCTCCAAGTGCACATTGTCTCGTCTCTACTTGGACAGGGGGGTCTGTTCCAGCACTTTCCGGGAATAGCCAGTCCAAGTCTGCTTGCGACACATGGCATTGATCCTTCAGCGCGTAACGTATGCTTAAGACAGCTGCTGCGTGTGGTTCCATGTGTGCGCTGTTTACTGTATCATATGCAAGTTTGGGGCTTGTGTGGTCGAAGGTGTTATTCACACCTTCCTGTCGTTCGTGGGTGGCATTGGTGAGGTTGGCGACCTTTTCTGACAAGGGCACTGTGTGTTCCTCATACAAAGATCCATACTCTGGAGAGTGCTTCTGTTCACGCCGGGTGTTGGAACCGTGCGTGTCTTGTTGTCCGTGCAGCTTTTGTTGTTTAGTATGCCATGGCATGAACACTGGGTTCTTTGCTTGGAATGCCCGCGCCAAAACGCTTGGTGTATTTGAAAAGTCTCTTCTGCTCAAAGGGGGCAGTGGAAATGGCATCTGTGATTATGGTCGGTCTGTGGCCATTGCTTTATATATTCTGCACAGTCCTTACAAACATTCACAAATGTGTATTTCAAGAGTATGAACATTCACATACAATCCTGTTGTGTGGCGGTTGTGTTGTATATAAATGTACGATCTCATATGTATGGTATCTGTGTTTGAATGTGTCTTCGCGGGAGCTACGGTGTGATTTTGCTGCCCATTTGTGTCGTGGGCACTAATG
>Ga0075446_10000751_pt1 | contig 13279 bp, 14 predicted proteins | sample CoawatmetaG05DNA_FD_71590 | JGI IMG/M metagenome (GOLD analysis project Ga0075446, IMG submission 71590) | Marine microbial communities from the West Antarctic Peninsula - Coastal water metaG058-DNA | ecosystem: Environmental > Aquatic > Marine > Coastal | place: Atlantic Ocean: West Antarctic... | reverse complement strand
TGCTCCATATCATTCGTAATCCAAGTTCCAAAACCATCCTTTCTATCCATATTTTTACAATTATAAATTACCGCTTCGAAATTGGTGTTTTCTGTAATTGTAAATGCATTCTTATGGATGATTTTTTGCATCGATTTAGAAATCTTTATTTCTTCAGGAAACAAAACCATTCGCTCAAAAGGGCAATACCAAACAATAGGATCCTCTTCAGAAAACCATGGGAAAATTCCGTTTTCGTAAGCATTTGTTAATCTTTCAACAGACAAATCTCCTCCCAAAGCAATAACACCTTCCTTTGAAGTGTATTCATATCCTGGAAACTCTATAGTATCTGTAAGCCAAATCATAATTTTAAAATGAATATAAATTCTTAGCAAATTTACTATTTTATTAAAAAACAGTTAATCTAAAATTCTATTCTTATTTATAGAAATTTTGTCCTTATTTTTGTACTTTCATTAAAAACATTATTGCTTGGAAAAAAAGAAAAAAACAAGAAAGAAAAGGACGGCATTTATAGTCAAAAGACTGCATAATTATTATGGCAGAACAGGCTTTTATTTGTTTGTTTGGGAAAGCATCAAAAAAGCTTTCTTGCCAATAGTTATAACTGTTGTTGGTGTCTTTCTTTTTAATAAATATGTTTATGATATTAATGAAGGCTTAGAAACAATTACAGAAACCTTTTCTAAAGTTGGCATTTTAATTACTTTTTTTCTTTCTGAAACTTTGTTAGGATTGGTTCCTCCAGAAATTTTTATTGCCTGGTCAGGAAAAACAGAGAGCCCTATTTTAAACTTAGCGCTTTTAGCAACCTTGTCTTATTTAGGGGGCTTATTGTCCTATTTTATTGGAAAAACTGCACTAAAAATAAAATCTGTTAAAGAATATTTAGAGGTGAAAATGGCGGAGAACTTAAAAAACACTAAGAAATGGGGTGGCTTTTTAATTTTAGCTGGTGCCTTACTACCGCTGCCTTTTTCTATTGCCTGCCTCGCTGCTGGTATGATTAAATATCCCTTTAAAAACGTAGTGCTTTTCGGATTATTTCGCTTTGGAAGGTTTGCAGCGTATGCTTGGGCAATTTTTCAAGTAGTAGATTAAAAAAAGGTACATTTGCACTATGGGATTAACGAATAACGATATTTTTAAAAAATTACGTGTTGCACACAAATTACGAGATACAGACATTGTAGAAATCTGCGCTTTGGTAGATTTTAAAGTTTCAAAAGGAGAATTAGGTGCATTGTTTAGAAATGAAGATCATGACAAATACGTAGAATGTGGAGATCAAATTTTACGAAATTTTTTAAACGGTTTGGTGATTCACTTGCGTGGACCCATGCCTAAAAAAGGAGAAAAGAAAGTTTAGAGTTCTTAGTTTTTTAGGGCAACCAAAAAAGAATAAAATATATTAAAATAAAAAAGAGAGCATTCGTAGTACGAATGTTCTCTTTTTTATTTGTCTTGATTCTTGATTCTAAAAATCTAGATTCTATTTAGAAAGGCAAGTCATCTGGCTCTTCATCAGAAACATTGGTTGCTGGCTGAAACTGCTCTACTGGAGGCAAATTAGAGTTTTGAGCATCTGTTTGAGAAACATTTTCTACTCTCCAACCTTGTACAGAATTAAAGTATTTTGCTTCTCCTTGTGGATTGATCCATTCTCTACCTCTTAAGTTGATAGAAACTTTTACATCTTGCCCAACTTTATAATTGTTTAACAGATCACATTTATCTTGCACAAATTCAATCATAATCATTTGTGGATATTGATCATCTGTTGTAACAACTAATTCTCTTTTTTGAAACCCGTTCGCACCAAAAGTTTGTACGTCTCCAATTAATTTTACTTTACCAATAACTTCCATAATATATTCTTAACTATTTAATTAAAAGCACTTTCCAAGCACTTTCTACATCATTCTTTTTTAAAAACTCTTTCGCAAATGTATGTTTTTTTGTGGTTTCTAACCCAATAAATTGCGGATGTTCTTTTGCAAAGTTATCAACACTTTTTTCACCTGGTAGTTGTTCTACATTCCCCAACATGCCCAAATTGTTTCCTGTTAAAACAGTACTATTTCTAATTTCAGAGGAGATTACATCTACACCAATTCCTAAAGTAGCAATTGGTTTCGGAATTTCAAAGAAACCATCTCTAGCTCTAGAGTAGTAACTTCCGCCAGCTCTTGCAACCAAGTCTATTTTATGTTGATCGATGGCACCATTTTCATCTAAAACAGCTTCAGAAATATGAATCTTTACCACCTCGCAAATAATTAAATTCCCTGCTCCACCTTCATCGCCTGTAAAAATAACATCATTTACTTTGCACTCAAACTGCACAGGAGACTCTGCCACTCTAAAAGGTTTTATCTTATCTGATGGCAACATTGTAAATCCTGCCTTTTCAAACTCATTAACCCCTTCTGGGTATTCCGTAGAACTCAAAGACATTTGTTGTACAATGTCATAATTTACAATATTGATAACCACTTCTTTGGTTGCTAAGACATTTTCTAAGGTATGTTTGGTGGTATTGTCTCTCACCCTTCTTGCAGGAGAAAATATCATTATTGGCGGATTGGAGCCAAACACATTAAAAAAGCTGAAAGGAGATAAATTCGGATTCCCATCTGCATCAATCGTACTTGCAAATGCGATGGGCCTTGGAGCAACTGCACCTAATAAATAACCGTGTAATTTGCCTGTAGAAATTTCTTTTGGATCTATACTTAACATCTTAGTTTACTTTTTTTATGCCAATTCGGGTGCTGTCGAGAACGCATACCAAAAGAGCCATTTTTAGATTTATTTTCTTTTGTAAAGATACTATCAAAATCACAAATGAGTTATATAAGGAAACCTTTATATTTGTTTTCATGAACTTTCTAGCCAACACCTTTTTATTTAAGAGAATTGCTGTTTTAACTTCTTTCATTATTGTTTCTCTAATCCTATGGAATACATATATCTTTTTTCAGAAATTTAAAACTGAAGAAAGGGTTAAAATGGAAATTCTTGCAGCAGCGCAAAAAGAACTAAAAACAGGAGATTTAGATGCCAACGTAGATTTGTCTTTAATAATAATAGAGAACAACAAAAGCATTCCTATGATTCTGGTAGATGAAAAAGGAACAATAGAAACCTTTCAGAATCTAGACGCTGTAAAAGCATTAGACGCGCAATATGTAAAGAAACAGTTAGAGAAAATGAAATCTCAAAACAAACCGATAGAGGTTAGTTATCAGGGTAAAAACAAAAAACTTATTTACTACAGAGATTCAGACTTACTAAATAAACTAACCTACTACCCCATTGCATTAATTCTAATTCTAATTCTATTTTTAAGTGTAATTTACTTGTTCTACAGCTCTAATAAAGCAGCAGAAACGAATAAATTATGGACCGGTATGGCCAAAGAAACGGCACACCAAATTGGCACGCCTTTGTCTTCTCTTTTAGGTTGGATTGCTATTTTAAAAATGGAAAAAGTAGATGATAAATATGTAGAAGAAATAGAAAAAGATGTAGCTCGGTTAAATACAATTGCCAATCGTTTTTCTAAAATTGGCTCTAAACCAGCACTGAAAAAAGAAAATATTGTTCTTATTGCAAAGCAGGCATTTGACTATTTAGAGTCTAGAAGTTCGAAACAAATTGTATTTTCTTTTCACTCTTCAGCTTCCGAAATCTTTACAAACCTAAATACAGAACTATTTGGTTGGGTAATAGAAAACCTTATAAAAAATGCACTTGATGCCATGCAGAAAGAAGGTATGCTAGAATTAAAGATAGAAACTATTGAAAACAAAATAAAAGTTACGGTCTCAGACACCGGAAAAGGAATGCCTAAAAAACGCTTTAAACAGATATTCAACCCTGGTTTTACTACAAAAAAACGAGGTTGGGGCTTAGGATTATCGCTTTCTAAACGTATTGTGGAAGATTATCATAAAGGAAAAATAGCAGTGCAAAAATCTGAAATAGGAAAAGGTACTACCTTTGAAATCTTGTTAGCTATTGTTTAAAATTTGGCAGCAATACGCTGTGCCAAGGCCTTAAACTCTTCACTAGATAACGTTACTTTTTGCGAAAACTGAATGTCTTCCATATCGTTTAAAGGAACTAAATGAACGTGCACATGTGGCACCTCTAAACCAATTACACTCATGCCTATGCGTTTACAAGGAACTGCTTTTTCAAGCGCTTTTGCTACTGTGTAAGAAAAATCCATTAACTTTTGATACTCCACTCTAGACATTTCAAAAATCTTATTTTCTTCCTTTTTAGGAACCACCAAAGTATGCCCTTTTGCATTTGGGTTGATGTCTAAAAAAGCAATAAAATCGTCATTTTCTGCTACTTTATAACTTGGTATTTCTCCAGTAATTATTTTTGTAAAGACGCTCATGTATTCGTTGTTAGTTGTTAGTTGTTAGTTGTTAGTTTTTAGTTTTTAGTTTTTAGTTTTTAGTAAACATAAAAAAAACGGATGCTGAACGAGTCAAAATCCGAATTTATAATAAGTTCTTGCATTCGCAAGAATAAAAAACTGATTTCTTACCTAGAAATAGCAATAATTTCAAACTTCATAACACCACTAGGAACTTGTATTTCTGCAACATCCCCAACTTCTGAACCTAATAAACCCTTACCTATTGGAGAGTTAACAGATAGTTTGCCATTTCTAACATCGGTTTCAGAATCTGCCACCAATCGGTATGTAAACTCCATTCCGTTGGCAACATTCTTAATAACCACATTAGAGTGTATCAACACTTTAGACGTATCTAACTGGCTTTCATCTAAAATACGAGCATTAGAAATTACATTCTTTAGCTTCGCAATCTTGAACTCTAAATGAGATTGTTCTTCTTTTGCTGCATGATATTCAGCATTCTCACTTAAATCACCCTTATCTCTAGCATCTGCAATTTCTACAGTTACTCTTGGTCTCTCTACTTGTTCTAATTGAACTAATTCTTCTTTTAACTTCTTTAATCCTTCTGCGGAATAATATGATATTTCACTCATCTTGTTTAAATTTAAAAAATCCCATTGCCTTTACAGGAATGAGATTGGACTGCAAATATACGAAATATTTGTAACTTGCGAACGTTATTAAAAAAACAAAGAAAATTTTATGATCAAAAAAATGCTTTTTTTGCTGTGCCTACTTTCTATTCTCAGTTGTGGAGAAAATAACTTGCCTGCCAATTGTTTACTGCAATTTCCTTTAAACCTAAACACAGATTTAAACAATCCTCAGTTAATAAATGCACAAACTCCTGGTGGCTTTGCACATCTTATTGGAGGCTCTAAAGGTATTTTACTTTTTAATATTAACGGAAATGACTTTGTTGCATTCGATAAGTTATGCCCACAAAACAATTGTAGCGAACCGATGACATTCGAAAGAGGATTGGTTTTAAAATGCTCTTGTGACGAAAGTGAATACAGTGTTCATTTTGCTGGCGCCTCTCAAACAGCCGGTTTTGAATGCCCTGCAAGAGAATATAAGGTTTCAAAAATGGGTTCTGCAATTAGAATCAGTAATTTTTAGTGAAAGTGAATTGAGTTGCGTATTTTTGCTAAAACACAACAACTTTTACATTGAAAAACTATTATTCTTCAGGTTTTAAATTAGGGATTCTTGGCGGTGGTCAATTAGGTAGAATGCTCTTAGCAGAAACGCAAAAATTCGATATTTATACCGCTATTTTAGAAAGTAACAAAAAAGCACCTTGTGCAGCATTTTGCAACAAGTTTGTAGTAGGCGATTTATTAGATTTTGATGCCGTTTACAACTTTGGAAAAACTGTTGATTTACTAACAATAGAGATAGAAAACGTAAATTTAGATGCCTTAGATAAATTGGAAAATGAAGGATTGACTATTTATCCGAAACCCAAAGATTTAAGAATTATTCAGAACAAAGCACGTCAGAAAAACTTCTATGTAGATCATCAAATTCCTACGGCAGAATTTTCTCATTATGCATATCTAGAAGAATTAATTCATTCTTTTGAAAACAATATTATACAGTTTCCGTTTGTTTGGAAAGCAGCACGTTTTGGGTATGATGGGAATGGCGTTAAAATTGTTAGAAATATTGAAGACCTAGCATCTTTGCCAAATGTAGAATGTATTACCGAAAAACTAATTCCTTTTAAAAACGAACTTGCAGTTATTGTGGCTAGAAATGCTGCAGGTGAAGTAAAAACATATCCGGTTGTTGAGATGGAGTTTCATCCAGAAGCCAACCAAGTAGAGTATGTTATTTGTCCGGCTAGAATAGCACCTAAGGTTGCAGAAAAAGCAAGAGAAGTTGCTTTAAAAGTTGTAAGCGATTTAGATTTTATAGGTTTATTAGCTGTTGAAATGTTTCAAACTGAAGATGATAAAATCTTGGTAAATGAAGTGGCTCCAAGACCTCATAATTCTGGACACTATTCTATTGAAGCAAGTTATACCAATCAATTTGAACAACATCTGCGCAGTATTTTAAATCTTCCTCTGGGAAACACCGCAAGTAAAGTTGCCGGAATAATGGTAAACTTAGTTGGTGAAGAAGGTTTTTCTGGTGATGTAATTTATCAAAATATAGAAGAAATTTTAAAGATTGATGGTGTTACACCGCATATTTATGGTAAAAAAGAAACACGCCCTTTTAGAAAAATGGGGCATGTTACTATTGTAAATGCTGATATTGATAGCGCAAGAGCAATCGCACAAAAAGTAAAAGAAACAATTCGGGTAATAAGTAAATAATTATGGTAGGAATAATAATGGGAAGCGATTCTGATCTTCCAATAATGCAAGAAGCAATCGATATTCTAGAGGGTTTTAATATTCAAGTTGAAGTAGATATTGTTTCTGCGCACAGAACTCCAGAAAAACTTTTTGATTATTCTAAAAACGCACATAAAAGAGGACTTAAAGTAATTATTGCTGGTGCAGGTGGAGCAGCTCATTTGCCAGGAATGGTGGCATCTCTAAGTCCGTTACCAATAATTGGTGTTCCTGTAAAAAGTAGAAACTCAATAGATGGTTGGGATTCTGTTTTATCTATCTTACAAATGCCAGGTGGTGTTCCTGTTGCAACCGTTGCCTTAGATGGTGCAAAAAATGCAGGTATTTTAGCAGCTCAGATTATTGGTGCTTCCGATGAAATTGTTTTAAATAAAATAATTGCTTACAAAGAAGAATTAAAACTGAAGGTTGAAGAAGCTTCTAAACGCGTAAGAAAATAAATTGTCAATCTTTTTTGACAAGTACACGTTTTAATAATTACCCAATTTTACACTACATGAATCCACTTTTACAAGATTTTAATACGGCTCCTTTTTCTAAAATTTCTAATGCTCATTACAAACCTGCAATTCAAAAAGGAATTGCAATTGCAAAGTTAGAAATTGATGCAATTATACAGAACGTAGACAAACCAACTTTTGAAAACACAACGGTTGCTTTAGATTTTTCAGGAGAAAAATTGAATAGAATTACAAGTGTTTTTTTCAACTTAAATTCTGCAGAAACAAATGACAAAATTCAGGAAATTGCACAAGAAGTTTCGCCATGGTTAAGTGAATTTGGAAATGACATTACTTTAAACACCGCTTTGTTTGAAAGAGTAAAAGCAGTATTTGAGGTAAAAGAAACCTTAAATTTATCGTCAGAACAAACAATGCTTTTAGACAAACAATACAAAAGCTTTGCAAGAAACGGTGCCAATTTAAAGGAAGAAGAAAAAATTAAACTCCGAGAAATTGATGCGAAACTTTCGAAGCTCTCTTTAAAATTTGGAGAAAATGTATTGGCAGAAACCAATGCTTTTGAATTGCACATAACCAATGAAGATGATTTGGCCGGTTTGCCAGAAAGTGAAAAAGAAGCTGCAAAATCTAAAGATAAAAAAGGTTGGATTTTCACCTTAGACTACCCAAGTTACATTCCGTTTTTAACCTATGTAGACAATCGAGAGTTGCGCAAAAAAATGGCAATTGCGGCTGGTAAAAAAGGATTTCAAGACAATGCATTCAATAATGAAAAAATTGTTTTAGAAATTGTAAACCTTCGCCATCAAAGAGCAAATTTACTAAGCTATAAAACGCATGCACATTTTGTTTTAGAAGAAAGAATGGCAGAAACGCCCGATAATGTTATTGAGTTCTCTAACAACTTATTAAAAAAAGCAAAACCAGCTGCCATAAAAGAGTTTAAAAATTTAGAGGATTATGCTAAAAAACTAGACGGAATAGACCAACTTCAAAAATGGGATGACGCCTATTATGCAGAGAAACTAAAAAAGGAGTTATTTGATTTAGATCAAGAAATCTTAAAACCTTATTTCAAATTAGAAAATGTAATTGATGGGGTTTTTGAAATTGCCAATAGGTTGTTCGATTTGCAATTTAAAGAAGTTTCGAACATCGACAAATACCACGAAGATGTTAAAACCTACAATGTAACAGACACAAAAGGCAACTTTGTTGCAGTTCTTTATGCCGATTTTCATCCTAGAAAAGGGAAAAGAAATGGTGCATGGATGACCTCTTATAAATCGCAACAAATTAAGAATGACGTAAACGAAAGGCCTCATGTTTCTATCGTTTGTAATTTCACAAAACCTGTACTGAGCTCTGACGAAGTGCCTACGGAAACAAAACCATCGCTTTTAACTTTTAATGAGGTTACCACGTTGTTTCATGAATTCGGACATGCATTACACGGTATGCTAGCAAACACAACCTACAACAGCTTGTCTGGAACTTCTGTTTCTTGGGATTTTGTTGAATTGCCTAGTCAGATTTTAGAAAACTGGTGTTTTGAAAAAGAAGCGTTAGAATTGTTTGCAAAGCATTATGAAACCGGAGAAGTAATTCCGATGAAATATGTTGCAAAAATTAAAGAATCTGCTAGTTTTCATGAAGGAATGCAAACCTTGCGTCAATTAAGTTTTGGTTTATTAGACATGCAATGGCACGGTCAAGACCCCACAGAAATTTCTTCTGTGAAAGCTTTTGAAAATAGCGCTTTTGCAGAGACAAAATTATATCCTGATGTTGAAGAAAATGTAATGAGTACTGCTTTTTCTCATATTTTTCAAGGAGGATATTCTGCAGGATATTACTCGTACAAATGGGCTGAAGTGCTAGATGCAGATGCTTTTGAATACTTTTTAGAAGAAGGCATCTTTAACAAAGAAGTAGCTACCAAATTTAAGGACAATGTACTTTCTAAAGGAGGAACAGAAAAACCAATGGAGCTGTACAAACGTTTTAGAGGCAAGGAACCGAAACCAGATGCACTTTTAAAAAGAGCAGGGTTGGTTTAGTATTTAGTCTCAGTATTCAGTAGCAGTATTCAGTGATTAGTTTGCCATTAGCTTGAGACTGAAAACTGAGACTGCTTACCGCATACTATTCTTACTTTCAATCCACTTACTCATATACTTTGTTGCTTGCAAAGTCTGGTGCTGCAACAAGCTTCCTAAGAAATTAGCCGTTCTATGTTTCTCTAAATCTTGTTGAATCTCTTCAATTTTATTGAAAAATAACAGCGCGTTTTTTTCTTTGCTATACACAGAATTGATAATGGCTACTCCGTTTAATTGTGACTGTTTCCAAACAGCTTTATTTGTATACAATTCGACTGCTTTCAATGCAAACTCAGAAAAATTATCTGCTACAAAACCATTCCAAGGAAGATTATTTGCCATTCCTTCTACTCCAATTGACGTTGTAATGCTTGGTGTGCCGCAAAGCATTGCTTCCGTGAGTTTTCCTTTAATTCCTGCACCAAAATTTAAGGGAGCCAATACTGCTTTTGCATCTCCAACAACTGCATTTGCATCCTCAGCAAAACTTTTCACGATAAAACCTTCTTTTTTGTGGTGTAATTCTTGAATTTGCTGCTGCATATACGCACCATAAACATGAATTTCTGCTTTTGGAAGCTGCTTTCTAATCTGCGTCCAAATTTCATTTTTCAAAGTTAGAACGGCATCCACATTTGGTTTGTGAAAGAAATTTCCAATAAAAATAAAATGTGCTCTTTCTTCAAAAGGCTTCCATTTTTTTTGATGCTCTGCGGTAATTTCATCAAACAAAAATGGCAAATACATTAAAATGGTGTCGGCTATTTTAAAGGTATTTTTAAGGAGTTCCATTTCAAAAGTAGAAATAATTAAAGAAAAGTCGCATCTTAAAATAGCTGCAATTTCTCTTTTTGTAATGTCTTGTTTTAATAATTGGTCAATAGAAAAAGTACGCTGCTGTTTTGCACACAACTCTCTTGTTTTACGCAAACAATGCAAATCTTCTGTATCTAAAATTCGGAGGGCTTTTGGACAATTTTCGGCAACACGCCAACCAAATTGTTCTTCCATCATAAAACGATCAAACAATACAATATTTGGTTGTAGTTCTTTTACAAAAACATCAAAAGAAGCGTTGTTTAACTCAATGGCAACCTCATCAATTCCTAAAGAAATTAAATCGATTGCTTTTTCATTTTTTTGTGAAGCAGCTGCAAATGTTATTTTATAATCCCTTTCTAAGAATTGCGCTATTAACTGCAACATTCTCTTTCCTGCTGCAGAAGAATTGGGCTCTACCCAAACAGCACCAATGATTAAAAGCGATTTTTCTTGCAATTACTTCGCTGAAATTTGTTGTTTATAATCTGCTTGTACTTTCTTCCCCCAAGTAACCACCGCAGCAATTTGAGCGGGCGACAAATTCGCTTCTGAGTGCGTCCAAGTATACGAATTTAAAGGCATTTCTCCTTCTTCTACTTCTTCGTGCAGCTCATCCATTTTATGTTCTTTCTTCTTTAAAGAATATTCATTCCATTTAGAGAAATTTAAATGCTTTTTACCATCTTGAATGTGTTCGTCCAACCAATAATTTACAGGAGTTATTGCGTTGTACCAAGGATAGGTAGACTTTGCAGAATGACAGTCAAAACAAGTAGTTTCTAAAATCTTTTTAACGTCTTGTGGCGGATTGGTTTCTACTAGAAAACTAGCCACTGTTGCCATGTCTCCATCATTTTTTTCAGGTCCAAAAAACTGAGCAATTACAAGAACTACCAATAAAGAAATGAGTATTTTTTTTAGAATTTTCATCTTTGTTTTTTAAGAATATTTTATCCTGTAAAACTACTAAATTCTTACTTTATTTTATGAAAATATCCGTATTTTTGTGAATTATTAGTAAACTTTAAACTTAAAGGTTACAAAAAACGCAAAAAAACAAGTACTTATGAAATATGATATTATTGTAATTGGTTCTGGTCCTGGAGGATATATAGCTGCAGTTAGAGCTTCTCAATTGGGCAAAAAAGTAGCAATTATCGAAAAATATGCAACTTTGGGCGGTACCTGTTTAAATGTAGGTTGTATTCCTTCTAAGGCTTTATTAGACTCTTCTCATCATTATTATGATGCAGTTCATCATTTCGAAGAACACGGAATTACAGTTGGAAAACCAAGTTTCGATTTCGGAAAAATGGTAGATAGAAAAGCCAAAGTTGTAGAAACAACTACTGGCGGAATCAAATACTTAATGGACAAAAATAATATTGATGTTTTTGAAGGATTGGGTTCTTTTGTTGACAAAACTCACGTAAATATTGCAAAAAATGACGGTTCTTCTGAAGTTATTGAAGGAACAAACATCATTATTGCAACAGGTTCAAAACCTTCAAACTTGCCTTTTATAAAGTTAGATAAAGATAGAGTAATGACTTCTACGGAAGCTTTAAAATTACCAGAAGTACCAAAGCATTTAATTGTAATTGGTGGTGGCGTAATTGGGTTAGAACTAGGCTCTGTTTACAGTCGTTTAGGCGCACAGGTAACTGTGGTAGAATATATGGACAAAATTGTTCCTGGCATGGATGCTGATGTTTCGAAAGAATTACAGAAGGTATTCAAAAAACAAGGAATGAAGTTTGCCACAAGCCATAAAGTAACTTCTGTAGAAAGAAATGGAGATACGGTTGTTGTAAAAGCAACGGATAAAAAAGACAGAGAAATTGAATTTTCTGGGGATTACTGCTTGGTTTCTGTTGGAAGAAAAGCGTACACTGAAGGTTTAGGTTTAGAGAAAATTGGCATTGAAGTAAATGAACGCGGACAGGTTGCTGTAAACGATCATTTACAAACAAATATAAATTCTATTTACGCCATTGGTGATGTTGTGAAAGGTGCAATGTTGGCACACAAAGCAGAGGAAGAAGGTGTTGTTGTTGCAGAATTTTTAGCTGGTGAGAAACCACACATCAATTATAATTTAATTCCTGGTATTTTATATACGTGGCCAGAAGCTGCGGCAGTTGGTAAAACTGAGGAAGAATTAAAAGAAGCAAAAATTGAATATAAGGCAGGTAAATTTCAAATGAGAGCTTTAGGTAGGTCTCGTGCAAGTGGAGATATTGACGGTTTTGTAAAAGTTTTAGCAGACAAAAATACAGATGAAATTTTAGGAGTTCATATGGTTGGTGCACGTGTTGCCGATTTAATTATGGAAGCTGCTGTTGCCATGGAATTTAGAGCATCTGCAGAAGACTTGGCAAGAATTTGTCATGGACACCCAACCTATTCTGAGGCTGTAAAAGAAGCTGCAAAAGCTGCTTGGGATGGAAAACCATTAAACGCTTAGAACCTACATATTTTATAAAATAGAAAAGCATCCAATAAACTGGGTGCTTTTCTATTTTCAGAAAGTTTCTTATTTTTAGCTCATGAAAAAAATCCCTCAAATACTTTTTCTTTTATGCATTGCAAATGCAATGTACAGTCAAACCTATTTTGAGTCTAAAGCGCAACCTTCTAATTTTTTATCCAAGGCTTATTACAGCATTAATTTTGGCGGTATTTTCTATCCGTTTTCTAATGACAATTTAATTGAAGGATATAAAACCGATACTTTTTCTAAAAATTATTTCTCTGGAAGATTGCTTTTAGGATATAAAATCACACCTAGTTTAGCAGCACAATTTGGCACATTAAGACCAGCTTCTTGGTTTAAATATACAGATGTAAACGGCATTGGTTACGAAAGAAGTGTTTGGATAAATGCATGGACTTTATCGCTAAAGAAAAACATCAACCTACATAAAAAATTATCTATTTACGGGGAAGCAGGTATTGCCAATGTTACCCGAATAGGTTTTTCAATTGAGGATCAAGTGATCTATTCTGATGCACATTTTGCCAGTTTAATGTATGGTTTTGGATTCAATTATAAATTAAATGATACATGGA
>Ga0075446_10000746_pt1 | contig 13320 bp, 15 predicted proteins | sample CoawatmetaG05DNA_FD_71590 | JGI IMG/M metagenome (GOLD analysis project Ga0075446, IMG submission 71590) | Marine microbial communities from the West Antarctic Peninsula - Coastal water metaG058-DNA | ecosystem: Environmental > Aquatic > Marine > Coastal | place: Atlantic Ocean: West Antarctic... | reverse complement strand
CAAGATGGAAGAAAAGGATTAAACGCAGTAAACGTAAAAGTTATATAATTATATATATTACTATTTAATTTTTTATCCAAAAGCCTATCAATTATTGATAGGCTTTTTTTTTGTTAAATTTATAAAAATAATTTCTAAATAGAGTATTCAAATAACACTGTAATGCCTTATAGGCTTCAATATAAGGTTAATACTTCTTTAAAATTTTAAGTAAATAAATTGTTAAATATCTTGTACTAGCTAGGAGTATATATTAATTTTACCGTTCAATAATATTGCTATGATTGACGGAAGACAAAGGAAAAATATACAGATTGGATTATTTTCAGAAATAGTTCAAAAACAGAACCAAAGATCTGGTGAGTTAAATCAGGGAATAATTAGTAAAATTCTTACAAAATCTTTGAGTCATCCTCATGGTATTAAGGTTCAGTTAGAATCTGGACTTATAGGCAGAGTAAAAAATATTTTTAAATAAATTATTTTGTAAAGACTTTAATATCATATAATCTTCTACTTCTATTGTTTAGCCTATTTTCTCTTAGCCAAGGATTGTGAATCTTTAGTTCTTTATAATTCATTCCAAAATTATTAGCAAATAAAGTTAAATTCTTTATTACGGTATCTACCTTAACTGTTCTTGTTTCTTCAATTGTATATAAATCTTCTTTATCAAAAATAAATCCATATTTTGCAGGATTCGAAATAATTTCTTTCAATGCCAATATTCTAAAAACATATCTTTCAGTTTCATTTGGTAATTTAGCATCATAATAGTTATTTACTTTCTGTGCTTTTAATCGTCTGGAAATTCCGTAATTACCTGCATTGTAAGCAGCTGCAGCCAAAGTCCAAGAACCTAAGTTTTCTTTTGCATGTATTAAATATTCTGCAGCAACTTTTGTAGATTTTTTAATATTGTAACGCTCATCTACGTTGTCATTTATTTCTAAACCATATTCTTTACCTGTTGCCCTCATAAAATGCCACATTCCGGCGGCACCAACAGAAGATGTTTCATCTGTAAAACCACTTTCTGTTAAGGCTAAAAACTTAAAATCATCTGGTAAATTATATTTTTTTAATAAAGGTTCTATAATAGGGAAGTACTTATTAGCTCTTTTTATGAGTAAAATTCCGTTCGATTGCCAATATGTATTTACTAACAATTCTCTTTCCATTCTCTCTTTTACATCGTTAATTTCTAATGGAACTCTTTCTCCTGCTAAGTATAGTTCTTCAGGAAGTTTTAGTGCTTTTATTTTATAAGTTTTATGTGTTTGTGTTTCAGGATCAGTGTCAGATTTATGAATAGCATTATAAAAAAAAATGGTTACAATACTAATGCTTACTAATGAGATTATGCGGTGAGTCGATTTCATATTTAAAATTTTATTTTATAAATGTATGGAAACGATTTTGTATTAAAAAGTTAAAATTTTATCAATAATTTTTGATATTTTTTTAGCTTTAGTTAAAATCATTATGTGTGTTCCTTCTTTAATTTCTATTGCGTTTTTAATATTTTTAATAGGAAAAACTGCATCAGCTGAGCCATGAATATGAATGATATTTTCGATTGGTTTTATTTGTTCCCATTTTATAATGTTATGGATGGACCATTTTAGGGATTCTTTACTTCTTACGTAAAGATATTTTTTATATAAATCGGCTTTCTTTTTTAGTGTTTTTCCTAAAAAATATTTGGTATAATCTTCAAAGTTTTCGATAACTTTTATTGGAAATAACTTGTAAATTTTAGTGAATTTAGCAAACTTGAATCTCCGTGGTAATTCATCTGGACTTTTAACACTCGATATAATAATTACTTTTCTAGGGTTTAAGAATTTAGCCAATTCTTGCACCATAATTCCTCCAAAAGAAACCCCTACTAAAACAGGATTTTCCTCCTTAATTTTGGCACTTAATCTAAAGGCATAATTATCGATTCTTTCCGCTACACCGAGTGGTTTTATCCATTTTAGATAATGAAATGTATATTTTTCTTTATCTAATGATAATTTCTTAAAAATCTCTGGACCAGCAGCTAAACCGGGCATAAAATAAATAGGGATTTTTTTCATTTATCTGTTATCAATATCAATATTAAAAAAGTTTTGAACTTTATTCGTTTGCATAAAATTTAGACTAATTCTTTCATGAAGTTTAATCTGACCCTGGCATCTTCATCAATTTATGTCAACATAATTGTGTGCAATGTATTTACTAATTTAGGATTCTATAGTATTTTTTCTTGTAGATAATTTTCTGTAAAACCATGAATATAACCTTCTTTGCTCTGCTCTCAAATCTAAAATATTGCTTCTTTAATTTTAGCTTTCATTTTTTCTTTAATTTTTGTTGGGAAAGGCTTGTCGCCATTTAAGATATCTACCATTAAATCGCTACAACGTTGTCCATATTTTTTTAGAATATAATTTCTTACTGCATTATTGTTGTAAAAGAATTTAGACAATATTACACCAGATTTTAACTCTGGTAATAGTTTTATATTCAGTTTTTCATTGTAAATTTTTTCGGCTATTTCTTTAGTAAGATTGCTCTCTATAAGTGCTTCAGCTACATATTTACCACTTAAAATTGCATTTGAAATTCCTTCTGCAGTAATGGGCTCTGCAAAACCAGCAGCATCTCCAATTAAAAAAACATTTTGTTTTACAAAACCATCTGTTCTTGGTGCAATAGGGATTTGAAAACCATGTGCGTCCTCCTTTATAATGTCTGTAATTCCTAACGTTTGAAGGTACTTTTTATAATATTCTTTTAAATTAATTTTTCCTTTTTTAGTTGTTAATACCCCTAAAGACAGATGATTTTTCTTTGGGAAACTCCAACCATAACCAAAAGGAACCGCATCAATATCAAACCGAACATTTTTAGACAAACGATTAAAATCTTCTGCAGAAACTTCTACTTCATACTCTAAAGCAGGAATTAATTTTCTAGTATCCTCTTTCCATCCTGCTATTTTTGCTGTTGTACTTAAAACACCATCTGCTGCAATTACAAAATTTGCAGAAATATTACTTTGAGATGTTTTTAAAATAGCAAGCTCATCCTTAAATTCTATAGCATTTAATTTATGATTTTCTAGTAAGGTAACTCCAAATTCTTTCGCTTTTTCTACAATTAAATGATCAAAAGCATCGCGCATAATCATCGTAATAATTGGCTTTTCTTTACTAGATTGGTAGTGCATTTTAGCGTTATTAAAGTAACTATCTACTTTAAAAAACTCACGTTCTATAACAGTATCAATTTCAAAAGGCAGGTTTTTTCTTCCTCTAAAAACAAAGCCACCACCACAAGTTTTATAACGCGGTAAAGTTTCTTTTTCAATAATTACTGTAGAAATTCCCTTTTTTCCTAAATAAAAAGCAGTCGATGCTCCAGAAGGTCCGCTACCAATAATTGCAACATCAAAATGTTTCATAACGAATGAATCTTTTTTCAAACACAAATATAATAAACTTACCAGTTAATTTTTGCTTGAACGGGTAAGTGGTCTGAATATTCTTCAGAAAAAGTTAAAAATTGGTTTACAATAGCTTTTTCATCAGTTAAAATAAAATCGATTCGCAATGGAAACCAATATTTAAACGTTTTACCAAAACCACTACCAGCCTCAATAAAGGCATCTTTTTTATTTTTAGAAATCGTATTATACATCCAAGAGTAGGCAGTATTGTTAAAATCTCCGGAAACTATTTTTTTACCTTTCCATTGTTTCTCATGGTTTAAAAATAATGCAGTTTGTGCCGCTTGCTTTTTAAAAGATTTAGAAACCCTTCTTATTAATTTTTCTGAATTTTCTTCTCCAAAATTTTCCTCATTTGGCTTTATTCGTAGCGATTCAAAATGTACATTGTAAATTCTAATAGTGTCTTTTTCTTTAAGAATATCCGCAAAAATTATATTATTTCCTTCACTTTTTAAATCCAGAGAACCAGTATTTATAATTTTATATTTAGAATAAATAGCCATTCCGTAATTACTACTTGCCGATTTTAACTTCTTATATTTATAAGGAAATGACAGATTTGTTTTTTCTGACTGATAATATTCTTGAATTACTAAAACATCAAGATTTTTATCTTTGATAAAATCAAAACCACTTTGAGAATTTATGGAATCTTTTCTCGCGTTGAACGAGTTAAAAGATTTTACATTAAAACTCATTATTTTTAAATCTGAATTTAAGGAAGAGTTTTTGTCGGAAATCTTATAAAAAGGAGTTATAAAGAGCCAACCTATTATTAAAACAGACAAAGATAAAATAAATTGTTTTTTTAATTTAACAAGCCAATAGATTGCAAAAGCACTATTTAAAATTAAAAGAAAGGGTACAAAAAGGCTCAATATTGCGAATGCAGGAACTGTTTTTGGTGAAATATATGGCAGCAAGAAAGACAGTAAAAGCATGGTTGCTAATAATGCATTTAATAGATATATAATTTTTTCTAAAAAGGATAGGTTTTTCATTTACCTTTTTCCTTGTTTAAATAAAAATTCTTTTTCAGCTTTGCTAAGCGTATCGTAACCAGATTTACTTATCTTATCTAAGATGGTATTTATTTGTTCCTGATTTGGAGCAATTTTTTTAGTAGTATTTTCTTTTCTTTTGGCCGATTTATGAACGGTTTGTAACGGTTTCTCTTTTCGCTGAAAAAAGGATAAAAATATTCTAAAAAGATTTATTTTTTTAGTACTCGTCTGTCTTACATAGAAGAAACCAAACAAACTTCCACCTAAGTGAGAGAAGCTTCCACCAGCATTAGGTCCAATAAGTCCAATGATATCGAAACCCAACCAAATAATGGCTAAATGCCAAAATTTGACAAAACCTATAAACCGAATTTTTATTTGATAATTGGGTATGTAGGTTGCAATTCCAATAAATATCGCGGAAATTCCTGCGGAAGCACCTACTAAAGAGCTATTCATACCTTCAAAAAGGGGGAAATAATTCTGACTAATCACATATAAGATTCCGCCAAATAAAGTACCTAAGATATAAAAGTTTAAGGCTTGCTTTTCACTAAGATATTGGATGAAAAGATTACCAATAAAGTACAATGTAATCATATTAAAAATGAGGTGAACAAAGTCTGCATGTAAAAATCCATAGGAGATTATTGACCATGGCTTTGTTAGGAATTTATCTAAATTATCATCTAAAGCAAACCACTCAACTAAAAAGTTTTGTTCACCTTTATACAATCCTTGAAAAATGGTAATAAATAAAGTAATTCCAAAAATAACAACATTTAGATATATTAATTTTTCAATTATAGTACCTGTTTTATACTTATATTTTAGGGTGTCTATAAAACTCATTAGTTCGTTTTAAATTCATTTTTTTTCCAAAAATAGGCAATAGTAAATCCAATTAAAGCACCACCAATGTGTGCAAAATGCGCAATGTTACCAACCGAGTATTTGGTTACTCCAAAGAATAAATCTCCTAAAATCATTACAGGAATAAAATATTTTGCGGCTATTGGAATCGGAAGGAATATCAAGGCTAATTTTGCATCTTTAAAATACAATCCGAAAGCTGCTAAAACTCCATAAACGGCCCCAGACGCACCAACAGCGGGTGTATTATATAAAGAGGTTATTTTATTAAATTGTGTTTGCGTTATGGCATTTACAACTCGAGAATCATTGGTTGTTCCTGTTTCCAAAACCGATATTATTTCAGAAGGATTTAGTCCTGCACTCACAAAAAGGTCATAAATACTATTAAATTGATAGTAGTTTACCAATGTGTAAATTACTCCCGCACCAAGTCCTGCAGAGAAATAAAAGAATAAGAATTTTTTTCTCCCCCACATTTGTTCTAGAGGAGATCCAAACGCCCATAAACCATACATATTAAATAGAATATGAGTGATACTGCCATGCATAAACATGTGTGTAACATATTGCCAAATACCAAAATGTTCATTTTTTGGAAAATGTAATGCTAACATATTTGTAAAGTCTAACTGCAACAATTGTGGCGCTACAAATAAAATTACATTTATTATGATAAGGTGTTTGATACCGTCTGTAAGTTTATTCATAATTAACTATTAAATAAATTATCAATTTGGTTTAGGGTTAATGTTTTAAAAGTTGCTTTTCCGAGAGGAGAAACTGTGGGTTCTTTGCAAGAGAATAGGTTATTTACCAAACTTTCTTGCTCCTTTTCAGATAGTAATGTTCCGGTTTTTATAGACAATGTTTTTGCGAACGATTTTGCCATCACATCAAAATGACTAAAACTAGCATCTGGTACTTCTAAATTAATATCGTTTAGTAATTCCTCTAAGATAATAGTAATTTTACTCTCTGTTACAGAAACAGGAATTCCTTTTATTGTAACACTATCTTTTGAAAATTCATCAAATGAAAAACCAGCATTTTCTAATTCTGTTTTAATGGTATATATCATTTCTATTTCGGCTGAAGAAAAAGAAATTTTTACAGGAAATAATAATTGTTGACTGTTTGCTTCTTTAACGGTGATACTCTCTAAAAACTGTTCATATAAAACTCTTTGATGTGCTAAAGATTGATTGATTAATACAACACCAGATTTTATCAAACTCATTACGTATTTGCGTTGAATTTGAAATGTTTTTTGTGTTTTTTCTTCTTGTTGATGTTCAAATAAACTTTCATTCTGTTGCGCATCAGTAATGTCAACAGAGGTATACAAAGACTCCCAACTTTGTGTTTCTTTTTGTCTTTTAAATGGAAAACCAATTTCTTTTTGTTGTTCTTCCTTAAACGGGTTGAAATCTGGATCTACAGAAATTTTAGGGACTGAGCCCATTTTAGAGCTCGGTTTAAAATGATAGGGTGTATCTAAACCAGCATCTCTATTAAAATCTAAAACTGGCGCCACATTATATTGGCCTAAACTATGTTTTACAGTTGCACGCAACATGGCATAAAGTGCTTTTTCATTATCGAACTTTATTTCTGTTTTTGTTGGATGGATATTAATATCTATTGAACTCGCAGGAACCGTTAAGTACAAAAAATAAGAGGGGTGGGCACCTTGTTCTAACAAACCATCAAAAGCGCTTACAACTGCATGATTTAAATAAGAACTTTTTATAAACCGATTGTTTACAAAAAAGAATTGTTCACCACGTTTTCTTTTAGAAAACTCGGGCTTTGCAACAAAACCTTCAATACCAACAATATCTGTTTTTTCATCAATAGGAACTAATTTTTCATTCATTTTGGTGCCAAAAACAGCTACAATTCTCTGCCGAAGATTTCCTTTTTTTAAATGGTAAACTTCGTTGTTATTATGATGTAATAATAATGAAATATCTGGGTGTGCTAAAGCAACACGTTGAAATTCATCTATAATATGTCGGGTTTCTACCGTATCTGATTTTAGGAAATTTCTTCTAGCAGGAATATTATAGAATAAGTTTTTTACAGCTAAACTTGTTCCTTTGCCAGTAACCACAAAATCTTGAGAAATTATTTTACTTCCTTCAATCTTAATACAAGTTCCTAACTCTTCGTCTGTAGGTTTTGTTTTTAGTTCTACATGCGAAATTGCAGCAATAGAAGCCAAAGCTTCGCCTCGAAAGCCTTTTGTATTTAAGTTAAACAAATCTTCTGCTTTCTGAATTTTTGAAGTCGCATGACGCTCAAAACTCATTCTAGCGTCCGTTGTGCTCATTCCTTTACCATCGTCAATTACTTGAATAAGCGTTTTTCCAGCATCTTTTACTAACAATGTTAAATTGGTTGCACCAGCATCAATTGCGTTTTCTAGCAACTCTTTTACCACAGAGGCAGGACGTTGTACCACCTCTCCTGCAGCAATTTGGTTTGCAACATGATCTGGTAAGAGTTGAATAATATCAGACATTATTTATTTATTTATTTATAAATATAGAGAGATCGAAATCTATGATATAAAGAAAAATTAAAACTAAAATGGTAATAATGATTAAAAGTGTTCTGTTTGTTCTTTTATCAGAATTTTTTAAATCTCCAATAGCATCTCCAAATTTCCCTTTAATTCCTTTATTTTTTCCAGTTGTAGTTCTGTATAGATCTAGTTTGTGCTCAATTTTAAAAGGATTTCCTTCTCCTTTGTAGTAACGTGGTTGATAATCAAATTTCTTGTTTGTACGTTTTAAAAATCCCATAATTTTAGAAATAATTGGTATCTCGATTATTAGAATAAATCAAACTTAATACCAATAGTGAAAACAGTTCAAATTTAAAGAATTTAAAGGAATTCGCCTAAATAAGTTGTTAAAAGTATTCTTAAATTCTAGCGTATTTTTAAAATTTTGCAGGCTTATATCAAAAACAAATATTTTACATTCATAATGTTAAAAAAACCTTGCAAGAGAGCTTGTTATTTAAAAACCGATATGATCATTTTTTCTATCAATATTTTTTAAGGCGGCCATTTTTACAGCAGCAACGGCGCATTCTATCCCTTTATTTCCTAAGTTTCCACCAGATCTATTCAAAGATTGTTGTTTTGTGTTGTCTGTTAAGACACAGAAAATTACAGGAACATCATGTTTAATATTCAAATCTACAATCCCCTGTGTAACGCCCTCACAAACAAAATCGAAATGTTTTGTTTCTCCTTGAATTACGTTTCCAATAGCTATGACAGCGTCTACTTTTTGAGATTGAATCATTTTTTTACAGCCAAAGACCAATTCAAAACTTCCAGGAACATCCCAAGAAATAATATTTTCTTTTGCTGCGCCACAATCTATTAAAGTTTTAATAGCACCTTTTTGAAGATTTCTAGTAATTTCTGGATTCCATTCAGAAACAACAATCCCAAATCGAAAAGACTTCGCATTTGGGATTGTTGTTTTATCGTAATAAGATAAGTTAGTTGTTGCCATTCTATAGTTTTTAATAATTAGTTTTAGTCCTTAGATTTTACCAATTCCTAAAACCTAGTTTAAAAAATACTAATTCGCGTATTTAGCAGCGTTTATAAATTTCTCAACATCTCTACCTTGGTCAGATGTTGGGTAGTTGTCTTTAATTTTAGTAAATAAAGATTCCGCTTTATCAAACTTTTGCAATTCCATTGCAGTCATTCCTGCTTTGTATAAAAATAAAGGAGACGTAAAATCATTGTCTTTTTTATTTGCGGCTTTTTGATAATATTCTAAAGCTTGCTCTGGCTGGTTAATATCTGCAAAAGCATCACCAACCGCACCTAAGCTAACAGGGCCTAACATTTCGTCATTAGAATTAAACCTTTCTAGATATTGAATTGCTTTGTCATATTGTTTCATCTCTAAATAAGAAACACCTGCATAATAGTTTGCTAAATTTCCAGCATTTGTTCCGCTGAAAGAATCTGCAATGTCTAAGAAACCGTACTTACCATCTACTCCTTCTAATCCTAAAGTTAATAAAGAATCTATTCCAGATCCTGCCGTAGAGGCTTGGTCGTAATATTTTCTTGGAAAAGCTAGTTCATTGGAAGCTTCGATTTCATTTGGTTCAGAGATGTATTTTGTATATCCTAAATATCCCAAAAATATAACTACAACAGCTATTAGAGCAGAGAATAAAGGTTTGCTGTTTTTCTCTATCCACTGTTCAGATTTGGAGGCCGTTTCTTCTAAAGTGTTTAAAACGCCAGCTGTTTCGAATTCAGATTCATCAAATTCTTTTTGCTCTTTTTTACCTTCTGCTTTATATTTCTTCTTGTAAGTAGCCATATTTCCTTAAATTGTTGGCGACAAAAATAGTTTTTTTTATTGGATTCTAAAAGGACATAATTCGCAAAATTTTCAATAATTTGCAATTCGTTTCAAAGAACTTTATTTATACATGTATTTACAGAAAATTTCTTTAGTTAATTTTAAGAATTTAGAATCGCAATCTTTTGATTTTCAGCAGAAAATTAATTGTTTTGTTGGGAACAATGGTGTTGGTAAAACCAATATTTTAGATGCTATTTATTATTTATCTTTTGCAAAAAGCTACTTTAATTCTGTTGCAATTCAGAATATTAGACATGGTGAAGCTTTTTTTATGATAGAAGGGGACTATGTGTTGAATGACAGAACAGAGAAAATTGTTTGCAGTTTAAAAAAAGGACAGAAGAAAGTTTTAAAAAGAAATGGTAAGAGTTATGAGAAGTTTTCTGAACATATAGGTCAGTTGCCTTTGGTTATTATTTCTCCTGCGGATAGAGATTTAGTTACAGAAGGCAGTGATACGAGAAGGAAGTTTATAGATGGTGTTATTTCTCAGCAAAACAAAAGTTATTTAAAAGATTTGTTGTCATATAATAAGGTGTTGATTCAGAGAAACGCATTGCTAAAATATTTTGCTGCAAATAGAACTTTTGATGCTTTAAATTTAGAGGTGTATAATGAGCAAATTTGTGAGTATGGTATTAGAATACATGAGGTAAGAAAAGCTTTTCTTGAAAAATTTATTCCTATATTTAATGACAAATATCAAGTAATCTCTGATGATAAGGAACATGTTAACCTTATCTATAAAAGCCAGTTAAATGATTTTTCTATGAAAGATTTATTACAGCAATCTTTAGAGAAAGATAAAATTTTGCAATATACAACTGTAGGAATTCATAAAGACGATTTAAGTTTTGAGATTGGTACGTATCCTATTAAAAAATTTGGTTCTCAAGGTCAGCAGAAATCGTATTTAATTGCATTAAAGTTTGCACAGTTTGAGTTTATCAAACAGCAAGCAAAGGTAGTTCCCATTTTATTGTTAGATGATATTTTTGACAAGTTAGATGAAAGCCGAGTGTTACAAATTATTAATTTGGTAAATAATGACGAGTTCGGACAAATTTTTATCACAGACACACATACAGAAAGAACGGAGAATATTGTAAAACAGAGTAATAAACCCTATCAGATTTTTAAACTGTAATAGAACTTTCAAAGTTTTAAAACATTTAGAAATCCAATAATCTATTAACTTAAAAAACAAATGTCTAAACGAGAAAATAATTCTTTTTCTATAGAAGATTTAATGCAACTTTTTATCAAAGAAAATAATTTGACAAAAGGAATACAAAAAATTAAGATCGAAGAAACTTGGAATAAAATGATGGGACAAGGTGTTGCCTCGCATACAACTTCTGTGAAATTGCAAAATAAAACTTTGGTAATTCATCTAACATCTTCTGTTTTAAGAGAGGAGCTAAGTTACGGTAAAGACAAGATTGTCAAAATGATGAATGACGAAATAGGAGAAGAAGTTATTTCTAAATTGATGTTGGTTTAGGTTGATTAAGTAAATATGTTAATTTCTAATGTATTTAATATTGTTTTTGAACTAGGCTTCTAAAAAGAAAGTTTTAAAATTGAATAGAGATTCACAAAAAAAACTCGCAATAATCAAATTGCGAGTTTTTTTAAATATATGCGTACCAAGAATTTTTAAAAATCCTTAAAACTGCTCTCTTCCAGAAAAGTGAAATTCTCCTTCAATTTGCGCATTTTCGTCAGAATCAGAACCATGTACAGCATTTTCTCCCATAGAAGTTGCATATAATTTTCTAATGGTTCCTTCAGCAGCATCAGCAGGATTTGTAGCACCTATTAAAGTTCTAAAATCATCTACAGCGTTGTCTTTTTCTAAGATTGCGGCTACAACAGGACCACGAGTCATGAATGCTACCAATTCACCAAAAAATGGACGCTCATTATGCACGGCATAAAAAGTTTCAGCATCTGCTTTTGTCATCTGTGTTTTTTTCAAAGCTACAATTCTAAATCCTGCAGCGTTTATCTTGTCTAAAATTGCTCCAGTATGACCGTTTTCTACAGCATCTGGTTTAAGCATTGTAAATGTTCTATTTGTTGCCATTTTGTTTTTAAATTTTTTGCAAAACTACATTTTTTAAATTAATAATTAGCTACGGATATACTTGAAATAATTCTTGTAATAAATTATTGTTTTTACCGCGCATTTGCATGGTAATTTTATGGGTATTAAAATTAAACTTTAAGATTCCAAAACTAATTTCAGAAACTACATTTTGTATCCTGTATTTATTTTTTTCTGAACTAAAATTCCCGTAAGAATGAGTGAGTCCGCTTGAGGTAAAATCTATGAGCGGAAAAGCAAGGTTGGTTACATTTGTTTTTGAAAACTCAGAAATATGTCGGTCTCCAGAAAGCAGTACAACTCCTTTTGCACTACTTTTTACAATGGTATTTTTTAACTTTTCAACCTCATGAGGAAAATTCCCCCAGGTTTCAAAACCATGTTCAGCAGATAAAACTTGAATACTACTTAGAATAATATTAAAATCTGCGGTAGAGTTTTCCAATTCATTTGTCAACCATTTCCACTGTGTTTTTCCTAAAATAGTTCCATTACCATAAGTGTTTGGTACAAACCTCTTGTTGTTTTTAGCTGACTTTGTCAAAGCTGTTCTAAAGTACCGCGTATCTAAAACCATTACTTTTACACTACCTTTTTGTGTCTTAAAAGTTTCTGAATGATACACACCTTTTTGATTTCTTCTAGGACTTTTTTTATCAACATTAAAAAAATCTAAAAAAACATTTTGTGCCTCTTGTTTTTTAGGAAACTCAACACCACCGTCATTGATGCCATAATCATGATCATCCCAAGTAGCCATCACAGGAATGTCTTTCACCAATTCTAAATATCCTTTTTGTTTTTTTAAAGTTTGGTAATTTTTTCTCAGGGTATCCATGTTATCTGTATCTGCATAAATGTTATCACCACCCCAAAGCCATACATTTGGTTTGTTTTTTTTAATTTCTTTCCATAGAATATTTTGTGAATTTTGTTTGTTACAAGAACCAAAAGCAATCGTAAAATCAGTTTTTATATTTTGATTATTATTTTTAGGCGTTGCACAAGAAATGATAAGAATAGGTGCTGCATAATAGCAAATTTTTAAAAGAGTTTTCAATACTAAATTATTTAAGTTTAACACAAATGTAACCCAAAATATATTTTCAACAAGGTTAATAAATTGTATATTCGCAAACTATGATTTTAAAAGGATTTCAGGAGTTAAAAGGCTTTTTGGAGACATCCAAGAATATTGTAATAGTAGGGCATAGAAATCCTGACGGAGATGCCATGGGATCTACTTTAGGATTAAAACATTATTTAGATAAAAAAGGTCACCATACAACCGTTGTAGTTCCAAATGGGTATCCAGATTTTTTACGTTGGTTGCCAGGGTCAGAAAATACGTACAGATTTGATCGTCAAAACAGTCAGTCTCAAAAAGCAATAAATGCCTCAGAAATCATTTTTCTA
>Ga0075446_10000725_pt1 | contig 13467 bp, 11 predicted proteins | sample CoawatmetaG05DNA_FD_71590 | JGI IMG/M metagenome (GOLD analysis project Ga0075446, IMG submission 71590) | Marine microbial communities from the West Antarctic Peninsula - Coastal water metaG058-DNA | ecosystem: Environmental > Aquatic > Marine > Coastal | place: Atlantic Ocean: West Antarctic... | reverse complement strand
TTCGGCACCCTCATCTAGTGTCTTGATAAAAGCGGGAAGTAATCTCGGATTATGTTGCCCGTCTGCGTCCATAGTTAGCACAAAGTCATAACCCATTGTATGGGCATACACAAAACCAGAATTCAAGGCAGCATCATAGCCTGCATTATTTTCATGACTGACCACACAAGCACCTGTTTCACGGGCAAGAAAGGCCGTTTGGTCAGTGGATCCGTCATCAACAACAATAGGAACGCCATATGCAATAACTGCATGCACGACGCTGGCAATAGTAGCGGACTCGTTGTAAGCCGGGATGATAATTGCTAAGCGACATCGATCCATCGAAGATGCTCCCCAACACCAATGTTTTGCGTTATCCGCTTACCAATTAATTTATTCATTTCGTACGGTGGAAGTGCGTCAGCAGGGCATGGGCGCAACACTACAAGCTGGTCGCGCGTTAAAACACTACCCGATTCAAGGTTTGTGGCAGCCCGTATCGCGCGGCGCTGCAAGACTACCGTTTCTTTTTCATTATCCTCAACCTGCTTTATACCTACTCCTAGCGCGTTCTCTAATTCACGTGTACGATCCACCATATCTCGCCATGATTTCGGATCCATTGAAAACGCATGGTCTGGCCCAACCCGTTGATCATCATCGGTAAAGTGCTTTTCAATCATACGCGCACCTATAGCAACAGCGCCAAGCACAGCTGCATGGCCTGGGGTATGATCACTCAAGCCCAAGACTAAGTTTGGAAACATCTCACGATATACTCGTAAAACATTAAGTTGTATAAACTTAAAATTTTCTAAACTGGCAGTGTAATTTGTATTGCATTGCATTAGACACAATTTAGAATTAATCGCAAGTGCGGAAGATACCGCTCGTAAAACATCATCTATTGTAGACGCTCCTGTAGCCATAATGTAGGGCTTGTGCTTTAAAGCGATATATTCAATCATTTCAAGCCATGTAATATCACCAGAACCGACCTTATACGCGGGCACATAGGGATCAATATGGTCTACAATATCCAATGCATAAGGGCTAGTAAAGAAAGCGACACCGGCCTTATCACATGTTTCCTTTAAAATAAGAGTCCAATCTAAACTTACTGAGGCCCCTTTATAAACTTCAAATACAGACTCCTTCCAACCAGCCTGGTGGGATTGAGAACCCTTAAGCGATTTAAAACCAGCATCACTTACAATTGTTTCCGCCTGGAAATGTTGAAACTTAGCGGCATCAGCTCCTGCGTCAGCAGCCAAATAAATAAGTTCTTTTGCGCGTCCAATATCACCATCGTGGTTGGCCGCTATGTCAGCTATAAAATAGGTTGGGTATTCCAAGCCTACTGTCTTACCTTGAATATCAAATGTTGAATCAGGTTTTTTCATAATAATCTTCCATAGATACTGTAATTTCCTCAGCTAAAGAAGGAAGTTTAATACCCAATAATTTTTCAAATTTGGAACAATCCATGCGCATATCTTTCGGCCTATAAGCACGGAAAAAAGTGGCCTCTGAGGAATCAATACGCGACATGCTATTCGTAGATAGCCCTAGCCTTTCTGCAAATTCGAAGTCAAAATCAGCCTTACTCATGCCCTCGTTTGAACCAAGATTATATACGCCAACCGGTTTATTACGAATAACGAGCTCTAACATCTCACCAAGAGTTTTCATAGAAAGTGGACTAAATAACACATCTGTCAATACTTGAATATTTTTGCCGTTTTTTAACGATGTGTACACCCAATCTGTCAAACTTTCCCTATAACTCACTTTGCTACGCCCAACAAAGTTCGTCCTTAATATAGTACTCTGTACCTGCGCAGCTGCAATTTCTCCCGCATATTTGGTTAGTGCGTAATTATTCGTTAATGTCACACTTTCTTCAGTATGCGGCCCATCTCCATCATAGACTTGATCGGTAGAGATGTGAATTAGATGGCATGCGTTTGACTGCTTAATCCATCGTGCAAGATTTTCCACAGTACGGGTATTAGCTAGATAGCCTGTATGAGTCCGCTGTTGACAGAGTTCAACGTCTGTTAGCCCTACAAGATTAAGTATTATGGTCGGCCGAATATATGTCAGCAATTTACAAGTCGTATCCCAATCATCCAAATCAAATATATAGTCCGCAGTTCCTTTTTTTCTTGCTTGGGTAACGACATTATAACCACCCGACTTCAAATAAGGAGCTAGTGAAGAGCCTAGTAGTCCAGTTGCCCCTAGTAATAAAATCTTATTTTCTTTTATCATATATATTTACAATTCAACTAGTATAATTAATTTAAGCGCTTAAAACCCGCATGACACACGGGACCTTTGAGCAAGCTCATTACATCACGGCCTTCCTCGCACTCCTTAATCAATCCAAATATCGAATTTAGCGCATCAAAGTAGCCATCCACGATATCAGGCGTATGCTCAGTGCACACATAAACGCTATTGCTCGCGAGATAGCCTCTGGCTAACATTTCCTGCGTGATCAGCGTTTTGTAGGATAGAGAATTTTCACTCTGAAAGGTGTAGCCAGTGAGCGAAGGCAGACCCCAATGACTGATTGAAAGGTCATATTGCTCTGCCAACAATTGCCACCGATTACGAATTTGCAAGCCAGTTTGAGTAATGGTGTCCCAGGATTTAACGCGCTCCATCACCTCCAACGTTTTTAAGGCTGCCGTTGGACCGATACGTTCTGTCCAAAAAGTGCTGCTGATGAAAGTAGATTGGGCAGCTTCCATCACTTCCCGTCGGCCAATAGTAGCGGTGATACCGTAGCCATTGCCTAAGGCCTTACCGAACATGGCCATATCAGGCTCAACGCCATATTTTTTGTGCAAACCGCCAAAAGTTTCACGAAAACCCGATGTGCATTCATCAAATATCAATACAATATTACGGTCGCTAGCGAGTTTACGTACCTTGTACAAAAAGTTATCTTCTGGCCCAATATTGCGCACGACTTCCATTTTAATAACACCAATATCATGGGTGTTAACCAATGCTTCAAGCTCTGGGAAATTATTGTAATTAAATGGAAACACCGTACCCTTAAGATTACGCGGCACGCCCTTGGGCTCTAGCCCAGGCAATAAGTGACCATCTAGATTTTTGTCATCACCCAAATTTGCAGAGAGATACCAATCATGCCACCCATGATAGCCACATATAGCCACACCATCCTTACCCGATGCGGCCCGTGCGATACGGATAGCTATAGCGTTAGCTTCGCCGCCAGAACGCGCCAGGCGGACCATATCGGCCCAAGGGTGCATTTCGACCAGCTTTTCTGCTAGATAAACTTCTTCAGGGCAATTTAACGAGGACATATTGCCAGCAGATACCGTTTGCATAACAGCAGCATCTACTTCTGGATGACCATAACCTAACGTGTTGGTGCCGATACCCATGATAGACATATCAATGAATTCATTACCCTCTAGATCCCACACCTTACAGCCTTTGGCCTTGCTAAAGTACGCGGGCCATTGGTCGGGCAAAAACATTTCTGGCCGCTTAGAAAGCAACATATTACCACCAGGAATAACTTTCTTAGCGCGCTTCCAAAGTTTTTGCCCTGTTCCCATAGTGGATCCTTCGTTACGAATGATTTTTTGATTAGCTGCAAACAAATTTGGCTGACTACGCTGGAGTTGCAACGCCTGCTGCCAGGTAAAATGAATATCTGGCGAGAAATATGTAAACACGTTAGTGATTACCTCAAAGTCAGTTATCTCGTCAACCGTCCAGCGTAGTGCAGATAAATCTTCGTTATTTTTCATGCCCGATGTATTAAATCGACCACTTTCACGCACATAGGGCGTTACGTGTTCGTGATCAAACATCTTGTCGGATTCGCGCATTGATTGCTCCAGCGCCGCAACCGTCACAACCTCTATATCTAAGCCATCAGGGTAAGATGGTGGATTTGTATTGCTGAAATAATCCACACGCTCTATATGGAAACGCCGAATGCACTCATCTACCAATACAGGATCAACCAACGGACAATCGCCTGTAATACGAACAACCACAACCGCTTGATGTGCTTTAGCTGTGTTTACATATCGCTCAAGCACATCATTTTCACTCCCCTGTTCGCAAGCATAACCCAAAGTTCGAGTATGCTCTACTAGCGGAGTATTTTTTACATCAATCGAGGTCGCTACTACAATCTGGTCCAACTCTTTTGATTGCGACAAGCGGGCCAGTAGCAACTCGATCATCGGTACGCCATTAATCGCCTTCATCACCTTATTGGGCAACCGGGTGGATCCCATGCGAGCTTGTACAATAGCTATAACTCTCACAATAGATTCCAGTTTGAAGGGCTAATCAGATTTTCATCAGAGCAATTGATGTTAGGCCATACTCCATTGGGCGGTTCTTTTGCCGACTGAATTAATTGTTTAAGTTGCTGTATGCTCTCAACCCCTACCACAACTTTGGCAACCTGCGGATGAGCTTGAACAAACCCAATACAAGTCTGTACAGCCGAAGTATCATTATCAATCAACCAATCATGCCAAGAGTTAAACAAGGGCAACCAATGTTTAAATTTCTTTGGTATTGTAGTCACTGGCATTAATAGCAATCCTTGCAAAAATGCAGAGCGGGCATGCACTTCAACCCCTTCATCGTGCAGTTTTTGCAACCAACCTGATGATTTCAAACGTTGATCAATCAAGTTAAATGGAGCCTGTACCAAATCAATCGGGTAAATATGTATCAGACTATCCAGTTCTGATGGGGCATAAATTGACACGCCAATTTTTTGTACCACACCTTCAGCTTTCAGCTGCTTAAGCACTTGGTATAGATCCTTACCTTTAGGACCCAGTAGTTGTTGCGGGTGATGTAGAAGCACTGCATATACTGATATTACATTTAGACGTTGCAAAGACCCTTGCATCTGATCACGGACCCAGTTGCCAGCATCTGCAACATTAACAGGCATGGCGGGTATCTTCGTAATCACTTTAAAACCGTCTAAACCGACATCGCCTAAACAGGCCTCGCTTTCACCGTAAGCAATTGCAGTATCAATAGTATCAATGCCGCTCAATCGAGAAAGGGCTATAATTCCCTTAGCATCTTCACTGCTCACCTGCCCTCTTTGGTTGGCAATGCCGTAGGGCAAGCCAAACTGAACGGTGCCTAATGCTAGTTTCATGGAAGCGCCTCGTGAGGTCGTAGTAAAATATCAGCATAACTGGGTACGGTTAGTTCAAATAGCGGAACAGCAGAGCCTTGTGTGAGGAAGTCTGAGCGTAATACTGCAACCACTGATCAATCTCGGCTTAATTAATGTCTTGGCGACGGCAGGGGACTATGGTTTAAATCTTTCCAATTTTTTCGCGGTTCTGTTCTATCCAATTAGATAGCACTTCTACACTCATCCAATCCGGATTGTTGTCGGATGAATATGTAAAGTCTGGGCGCACTAACTTTCCACTTCTGATACGGCATGAATCTTGACTCCAGTTGTGAATAGCGGGTAAAACTTTGTAATGTTCGGCATATTCATAAGTGTGTGGTGCATCTTCAAACCCTATCATCTGTTCATGTAGTTTTTCACCTGGGCGAATACCCACAATTTCATGCTGAGCTTCTGGCACCGAGGCCCGAGCCACATCAATTATATTCATAGAGGGTATTTTTTTTACATAAATCTCACCGCCCAGCATGTCGTCCAAGGCATGCCACACCAGATCAACGCCCTCTTCAAGTGTAATCATAAAGCGAGTCATACGGGCATCAGTAATCGGAAGTACGCCCTTATCTGCCTGCGATAGAAAAAATGGAATCACCGAACCACGCGAGCCCATCACATTGCCATATCGCACTACGGCAAAAAGCGAATCCCCCACGCCACTGTAGGAGTTACCTGCAATAAATAATTTATCCGAAGCTAATTTAGTGGCTCCATAAAGATTGGCTGGGCTGCTGGCTTTATCAGTGGAGAGCGCAACTACACGCTTTACGCCTTGATCAATACAGGCGTCAATCAAGTTCATAGCGCCGATAATATTAGTTTTGACACACTCAAATGGATTGTACTCAGCCGTGGGTACAATTTTTGTAGCAGCTGCATGTACCACATAATCAATACCGTTAAGTGCACGTGACAATCGATCTTTATCGCGCACATCACCAATAAAAAAACGTACCCGCTCATCGTTTTGGAAAAGTTTAGCCATTTCCCACTGCTTCATTTCATCGCGCGAGAATATAACCAATCGACGTGGGTTGTATTTAGCAAGCGTCATAGGCACAAAAGTATGGCCAAATGAACCGGTACCACCAGTGATGAGAATAGATGAATTATTTAGCATTTAGCTCTTCTTTAATGTTGTAGTAACTTCTGAATTTAAAAGTAACTTTAGTCAATTATGAATAGTTCACGTTAACATTACATACGGCAATAGTATTCTGTATGCAATATTGAGTAATAAACCTATTGTTATGAGCTGGCTATGGCGCCTAACTCTTTTGTTAAAATCGATTTTAATATGCCGTTACCAGGGTCATAGGTCATCACTTTATCAAAAGAATGCTCTGCCAATTCGGCATGCCACTGCTTATCATCGATTTCAAAAAGATGATCCATAATTCGCTCAAAGTTCTCTGAATTTGGATGATTAGTCCAAAAAGGCCCATCATCTAAATATTCACCTGGCCAACCATAACTATGGTCTTTTGCATCTAATAATTGTCCTCTAAGTGGGAATATTGCAGTTTTATTCCCGCGCGCAATAGATTCATACAATAAGGTGCTGAAAACACCAACCACGACTTCAGCTACGTCTGCATTATAGTAGCTATTAAAGCATTCACGGGGATCATAATAACTAACGGATGGCCCTAGTAGGTTACTATAGAACTCTTTTTCTTTTATACAAAGTGAATTTTCAGACCCATGAGCCAGTATGATTAAGAACTTTCTTCTATTTTTATTAGCATATCTTACCAAGTTGTCAAGAACAATTTTATCGGCTTGAAAGAACTGTTGATGCGTAAATAACTTACCGCCTACTAGAATACTTTCAAAATCATTGTATTGCGAGATAAATGCAATTGTACCTGGGACCTTCCTATAGCTTTTTGGGTAGTGGTTGTTTTTCAAACTTCCAATTGAAACACTGACTCCTTGGATATATTTCGAATATTCACTCCCAATATCACCACCAAATACCATCATATAGTCAACCTTACCATGCGTATCCTCAGGTTTTTTTCCTTCCAATATGTGAGCCCTTATTCCATTTTGGATAAACATTGTCTTGAGTGTAGGATGTCTCTTGCTAATAGCAAAAAAAATTGGATTGTTATCAATGAAAGTAATCACTAACTTTGGGCGCACTTTTTCGATAAAACAATCGATGTAAGCATCTGTTTTTTTTCCATCTCTAAAAATGCTGGCAAGCAAGACAGGCACATTAATAAATTCATTGCGTACATGTAAAGCTTCTGGGTTCCATGGTCGCACGTACTTTAACAAAATATCTTGCCCACAAGCATCAAAAATCAATACATCACTTTGGCGGGGCCAGTACCATGCTTTCTTGGAATCAAAGAAATATTTAATATATCTCCAACATTTACTTAATCGTCGGAACATTACTTGCATCCGATTGATTAGCTTCTTTTAGTTGTCGCTCAAACACATCTGTGACAGTTAAGGCAGCCTCCGCCATCTTCCAATCCCACTCTGTATCAATATCGATACATTCTTTAGCCTTATTCATAATTAATGGCATCATGCCTTCACCATAAAAAGAGTTTGTTGCTCGCAACTGATCAGGAGCAAGTAGATAAAATGCACCATTCACCACATAGGCTGGCGGTAAATCTTGTGATCTTAAGTGTAAACCACCGCCTTCAACAAAAGGTTGCATTAATTGATCATGACTCTTAAAACACCACATAGGATGAGATTCGGCAGGTGAAACGCCAATTACTGCCTGACCTTGGTTTGCACGAAAAATAGTTATCCCTCTCAATACGGTTTCACGGGTTCGAAATGGAGATGTGGGTTGTAATAATAACAACCCGTCAACCTTTCCATTCTCACGCTCATACCAATTAAGCGCATGCAACACAACATCTACGGAAGGTGCTGTGTCGCTGGACAATTCTGCAGGACGTAGCCAAGGGACTAATGCTCCAGCATTGAGTGCAACGTCTGCAATGCCCACATCATCTGTTGTAACTAAAATATCGCATATATCAGCGATATCTTTGGCAATGTCGATACTCCATACAATTAAAGGCTTGCCACCTAATAATTTGATATTTTTACCTGGAAGCCTTTTAGATCCGCCACGAGCCGTGATTAAAGATAAAATTCTCACTTCACGTCCTTTGGCATAGTTGCTCGAGCCCTAACCAAATCATCAGGCCGACCCACATCCAGCCATGGCTCATGCATTGGGTACGCAACAGTACGTTTAGTTTTTGCTTGTAGTCTTTCAAATAGCATAGGCATATCACACGGCCTTTCTGCTATGAGCTCACTTAAAACCTCAGGAGATAATACATAAACACCAGCATTAATATGACTACGTGCTACTGGCTTTTCTTCAAAGCCAACAATTTCAACGCCTTGCATTTGTACTACGCCAAATGGATGCTGCCATTCGTGGATTCGTACCGCCATGGTGGCGCTTGCTTGGTAGCGATTATGGAAATCCAACAATTCACCATAACGTATATCGGTAATTACATCACCATTAGTCACCACAAATGGTGCATCTGGTTTAGGGTTTAGTAAACCCAATGCGCCAGCAGTACCAAGTGGTAATTGCTCACGTAAGTAGTCAATTTTTACGCCTAACCACTCACCATTGCCAAAGTGGGCTTCTATAATATGGCCTAAGTGGTGGATAGCCAGCACAAAGTGATTAAACCCCTCTAGTTTGCCACGCTCAATAATGTGCTCTAGCATAGGCTTACCAGCCACCAATACCATAGGTTTAGGGCAGTCTTGTGTATGTGGTAGTAATCGCGTTCCCTTACCCCCCACCATAATCACCATCAAATTATTGCGTCTAGGTAGCGTGGTTATTTCATCCCACAGATGCAAACCAACGAGCTGTTGCTGGCCATCCACCACAGGGATCTGCTGGATTTTATTAGCTACCATCAACTGCATCACGAGATCGCGCGACATCTCTGGCGGTACCACTATAGCATTGAGATGAATAATGCTTGCAATAACACTATTAAGATCCAAGCCCTTAAGCAAACCACGGCGTATATCACCATCTGAGACAGTACCTATCAGCTTATTGGTTTTATCCACTATCAGTACTATCTTAATGGCGACTTGATCAAGGTTGAGAATTGCCCGTCCTATAGTTGAACTTTCTGGGAGGATAGCTTGACGCCATATTTCTTCAGTAGCACTCACTTATTGCGCCCAAAATTAGTGTTAGATAAATCATGAAAAACTTTCTTAACGATATTTTTAATATTAATAATTTTTAATGTGTTCACTACTTTTTCACTAGCACCACCCTCACCATAAGGATTGCATACTTGGCTTAAACGCACTTGAAAGCTGGGTGAATACAGGATGCTAATCGTATCAGATATACTTTTTTGATTAGGCTCACAGTTAATAACACTGGTGGCTTGCAACCTCCCGCGCTGACGATCACCAATGTTAATCGTACCTTTTTTAAAGCTAGGCACTTCGGCTAATCCACTAGATGAATTACCCACTACACCGTCTACTTGGGCTATGCATGACAAGTAACGCAATTGTCCAAGTGAAGTAAATGAATGAGCATTGGCATTTTTCGATGCAAATTGCTCCACCATTTTAATCAACGCTCTACCATCAGTATCGGAATTGGGCATGGTGAAAATAAGTTGTGTATCTTCCAATTTGACCAATGCTGCTAATAGAGCTTGCATTTGTTTTACTGCACTGGAATTTTCTAGAGTAACTGGGTGAAAGGTGATGAGTAGGTTTTTTTTGCCAAACTTAAAACCCAAATCAGCTTCTAGCGCATTGCGGTCAAGTAACTGTAGCCGTTTAATGCTATCAATACCGAGTCCACCCACTAAAAACACATGCTCCGGTTGTTCGCCTAGTTGAATCACACGATGTTTATATTCATCTGCAGCCACAAAATGGAAATGCGACATTTTGGTAATTGCATGACGAAAGGCTTCGTCAAAAGCACCCTCAGTAGTCTCACCACCGTGCAAGTGCGCCACGGGTATACGTGCCACCAGTGCGGTTGCCACTGCAGCAAAAATCTCAAACCTATCACCCAACACCACAATTAAATCGGGGTTGAGTTCGTTAAAAGTATCAGCAAAACCAATCATGCCTAAGCCCATTGATTTAGCAATACCCACTGGAGTATCAGAACTGGTAAGCATTTCAACCTTGCAATCAATGTCAAAACCATCCGCCTCTATAGCCTTATAGGTAAGACCAAACTCAGGTGATAGATGCATACCAGTGGCTATAATTTGTAGGTTTAAATCAGCATCGTCTTTAATGCCCTGCATCACCCAGCGCAATAAGCCATAATCGGCACGGGTGCCTGTAATAATACAAATTTTACGGTTCATATCTCAATCAACTCGTCTTCCGCAAAACATCGCACGGCTTTACGGCCCATTACAGCATCCCAATTCATAGGCGATATGCCAGTGCCGGGGCGTTTGGTGGTGATGTTTTCAGCACTCAATACCTCACCTACTTTAATAACTTTGCTCGCCACCAGAGATTTTCTTGCCACAGGTTTGTTACGCGCCTCACTCGGCGTGAGGCGTTTAATGCCGTCACCCAGAGCTATTTCTATATTGCGAATAGCCGACACCATGGCTTTAAGTTCATCGGGTTCTAAGCTGGCTTTGTGATCTGGGCCTGGCAAGTTTTTATCTAAAGTAAAGTGCTTTTCAATGACCGTCGCACCCAATGCTACAGCGGCAATGGCGACTTCTATGCCAACAGTATGGTCAGAATAACCCACCGCAACGCCAAAAGCCGCTTGCATACTTTGCATGGCACGCAGATTAACCTCTGCCATAGGCGTGGGGTACTCTGTAGTGCAATGCAATGCCGTAATAAGTGAGCGGACTGTGCCAGCTTGTTCTAGTACATCAATAGCCGCCTCAATATCGCCCATCGTTGCCATGCCAGTTGAAATGATAACGGGCTTACTAAACTGACCAATATGGTGCAAGTAAGGCAGATTGGTTATTTCACCAGAGGGGATTTTAAAGTGATTAATGCCTAGACTAATTAAAAAATCGACACTTTCAATATCAAAGCCGGTAGAGAAAAAGCCAATTTTACGCGTGGCACAGTAGGCAATAAGTTCATGGTGCATGTTTGCACTTAGCTCTAAACGGCTTAACATTTGGTGCTGTGTTTCAGCACTTCCTGTGGTTACGCATTGGTAATCCGCTTTTTTAGCTTGTCGAGTGGCTAAGTGGTCGGCGCTAAAAGTTTGAAACTTAACCAAATCAGCACCCGCATCAGCCGCTACGTCTATCAATCGCTTGGCTAAGGCAAGGTCACCATTATGGTTTACGCCAGCTTCGGCGATGATGAGAATGCTCATTTTAGACGATCTCCAATGCGCGGCTTAACGCCACTCCATTGAGTGACCTTAATGCAGCTGTCTGCTGTTTTTACAAAAAAAGCACCGTCCTCACGACCGACTACAGCACCTGGGATTCCCTTGTAATTTGGGGCGTCTGGCAAATAAATAACTTTATTAATTTTCAATTCATCTACACCTAAAAATGTTCTGGCCTCAGGACCTGGTTTACATATAGCTCTTACAAAATTAAAGATATCACGTGATTTCTGATTCCACACAATTACCTCATCTCCCACCCCCCTTGCAGAACAGTATAACCCGAACGGGTGAATTGTCTTCTGTGCAATTGGGTTTGCCTTATTTTCTTGAAGGCATTTTATTGCCTCGTAAAGAATATTTGCACATCCATCGTAGGCGCGAACCAACAAACTTTCATAATCATCCTGATCTGTAATCGGGTAACAATGCTGCTTAATAATATCGCCAGTATCAATGCCTTGATCAACAAAGTGAACCGTTATTCCAAACTCTGTTTCATCATTAATAAGCGCCCAATTTAAAATGTTGCGCCCACGATAAAATGGCAACTTTCCAGCATGACAATTGATAGTTCCTAGTGGTGGCAGGTTTAGAACCTCATGCTTAAAAATTTGATTAAATGACATTGATACAAAGAGATCGCAATTGTACTTTCGTAATTTAGTAACAAATTCATCGGAGTTTATTTTTGGGTGCGTAATAAAATCTAGGCGATTTTCTTCTGCCTTTATTTTAAGAACTGGATCTGGCCTATTATTTCTGGCACATACAAATCCAACTTGCAATGTGTCATCAGAAAGCAGTTTGTTTAAAGCTTGATGAGACCATGGTCCATCAGCAAAATAACCTATTTTTATTTTTTTCATATCAAACTTGGACTACTTGGAATATTTATCAATCGTTGCGCCAGCAGATCCGCCATGGCTAAATCCATACGTGGGCAGTGAGCAAATGGTGTTAGCTGATGCATCAATCGCCAAACTGGGCGCGTCATCAACCCCGCTTGATTAGTAGCTTGCAATATAGCATCACGCTGATGTGCTTGATCGGCATTAAGCATGATTGTTTGTAGCCAGTAATTGCTTTGGCATTGCTCTGGTTCGGCTACCAACTTAGCACCTTCCACAGGAGCAAAGGCGGCTTGATAGTTCTTAAATAGCGTTCTTTTAGCGATTAACTTGGCTGGCAATTGTTCTAGCTGAGCGCAACCTAGAGCAGCATTAAGGTTGGGCAAGCGGTAGTTATAGCCAATTTCATCATGAATAAATTCCCAAGCGTGCGGCACCTTGGCGGTGGTGGTTATATGCTTGGCACGCCGGGCAATAGTGGCATCGTTAGTTAAAATAGCACCACCACCACCCGTAGTAATGGTTTTATTGCCGTTAAAACTAAGCGTACCCATTAAACCAAATGACCCCGTGTGCTGGCCATGATAAGTACTACCCAGTGACTCTGCGGCATCTTCAACCAGTATTATATTAAAATCGTGTGCCACTGCAAGCAAGCCATTAATATCCAACGGATGACCAAAGGTATGCATAGGCACCATCGCACGGATGACTTGCCCTGTGGCAGTATTAACGCACTGACCGCACTGTTGCTGGGTATGCGCTTGCAGATAATCACGCAACTTGGCGGTTGCTATGCCTAGCGTGGTGTCTTCGCTATCCACAAAGTGTGGTGTGGCGCCACAATAGCTAATAGCATTAGCGGTTGCAATAAAAGTAAGCGCAGGCACAAGCACTTCATCATTAACTTTAACTCCAGCAAGCAGTAAAGCAATGTGAAGCGCTGCCGTGCCATTAACAACAGCCACCGCGTGTTTTGCGCCAGTGTAAGCCGCTAAATCATCCTCAAA
>Ga0075446_10000722_pt1 | contig 13509 bp, 10 predicted proteins | sample CoawatmetaG05DNA_FD_71590 | JGI IMG/M metagenome (GOLD analysis project Ga0075446, IMG submission 71590) | Marine microbial communities from the West Antarctic Peninsula - Coastal water metaG058-DNA | ecosystem: Environmental > Aquatic > Marine > Coastal | place: Atlantic Ocean: West Antarctic... | reverse complement strand
GCTGTAAACAACCCAGACGCTTTTAAGGCAGTTGTAGAGAAAATTAAATAAATATAAATTACTTGCTTATAATAAAAACCCAAACGTCTTTTCGTTTGGGTTTTTTTATTACTTTTATTACTTTAAAAACTCCTGCCAAATTCACGAAAATGAAATTAAATTTATTAATATTTACAACAGTTCTATTTGTATCCATTTCTTTTGCACAAGAAGTAACTAAGAATGAAGCTACTTCTCTAAGCGGAGAATTTGATAAACTATATAGAATATCAACAAGCTATCAAGAGTATAAAGTAATTGGTAAAGAAAAATTTTTAACTTTAAAACAACAAGTTTTAGATTCTTTAAAAACGGCTCAAAATCAAATAACAAAAAAAAACAATCTTCTTGAAGAAGCGCAGAAAAACATTGGCAGCACACAAGAAACTCTTCGTCAAACAAAATTAGAATTAGAAACTACTCTTCAAAAAGAAAATACGATTTCTTTATTTGGTAAACCGTTGAGCAAAACCCTTTACAGTCTAGTATTATGGGGTTTAATTCTTATTTTATTAGCTGGACTACTTTATTTTATTTTTAAGTTTACTAAAAATAAAATTCTAACTAAAAGAGCTGAACGCAATTTAAAGGATATTGAAATTGAATATGAGCAATACAGAAAAAAAGCTTTAGATCGAGAGCAAAAATTAAGAAGAACACTACAGGATGAAATAAATAAACAACGAAATTCATAACCAATCTAGTTATTTCTTATCATAAAATAGATTTAACCTACCATTTTCACCCTTATATTAAACTTATATTAATTATTTATATCGATTCTGATAGTCAAAAAAAAATTTGTAATTTTATGAACTAACTTTCTAATTACAAAGATTGAATATACTACACATAAGTGCGGAATGTTTTCCGATAGCCAAGGTTGGTGGTCTTGCAGATGTTGTTGGAGCCTTGCCTAAATATCAAAAAGAATTAGGCACTACTAGTACTGTAGTAATGCCATTTTACAACAATAAATTTACACAAAATAATACCTTTGAAAAAGTCTACGAAAATAACATAGCTCTTGGACATGAATACTACAATTTCAAAGTACTTAAACTAACTAATAATCAACTTGGCTTTGAACTTTTTTGTATTGATGTACCTGATTTAATATACAAAGAGTACGTTTACTCTAATGATGATACAGCGCGTTTCTTAGCTTTTCAAGTGGCCACTTTAGATTGGATTTTAACTTTTGAAGAAAACCCAAGTATTATTCATACACACGATCATCACACAGGTTTGATTCCCTTTATGATGTCTCATAGTTTTAAATATAAAACACTAAAAAACATTCCCACGGTTTTAACCATTCATAATGCACAATACCAAGGCTGGTTTTCTCATGAAAAAGTAAATTTAATTCCGCCTTTTAATTTTGAAAAAGTAGGTTTAATTGATTGGGCTGGAAACATAAATTCATTAGCAGCCGCTATAAAATGTGCCTGGAAAGTAACCACCGTTTCTCCTTCTTATATGGAGGAGTTGAAATTAAAAGCAAACGGACTAGAAGACCTACTAAACCATGAAAGTGCAAAATGTGTAGGTATTTTAAACGGAATTGATTCGAGTGTTTGGAACCCTGAAACAGATGAAAGGTTGCTCAAAAACTATACAACATCTACTGTAATACCGGGTAAAAATGCTAATAAAAAATGGTTGTGCACCAAATTTAACTTAGACATTAAAAAACCACTTTTTGTGTTTATTGGAAGATTGGTTGGTGAAAAAGGAGCAGATTTATTCCCTGAAATTTTTAAAAAAGCATTAGCCGATCATACTATTTCTATTCTATTATTAGGTTCTGGACATGAAGAAACTGAGGAAGTTCTGACCGCAATGCCGAAAGAAAACTTTAATACGTTTATTGGTTATGATGAAAAACTGGCACATATTATGTATGCAGGCGCAGATTTTCTGTTAATGCCTTCTCGTGTAGAGCCTTGTGGTTTAAATCAAATGTATTCTTTACGTTACGGTACTGTGCCCGTTGTGAATGCTATTGGTGGCTTAAAAGACACCATTATAGACATTACAGAGAAAGATGGTTTTGGCATTGTTCATGACGGCGTTACTGTAGAAAAAGTAACTACAGCAATCGCTAAAGCAGCAGTTTATTACACTCAGAAAGAATTCAAAAAAAATCTTAAAAACATCATGCAGATAGACCACTCTTGGGGAAACTCTGCACAGGCATATGTAAACTTATATAAATTGCTAATACATTAACTATGATAAATGACAAAGTACTCGGTATTATTCTAGGTGGAGGACAAGGGTCTAGACTCTACCCGCTTACGAAAGACAGGTCTAAACCAGCCGTTCCTATTGCAGGGAAGTATCGCTTGGTAGACATCCCTATTTCTAACTGCATCAATGCAGATATTAAAAGAATGTATGTGCTCACACAATTTAACTCTGCTTCTTTAAATGCCCATATTAAAAATACCTACCATTTTAGTTTTTTTAGTGATGCTTTTGTAGACGTTTTAGCGGCAGAACAAACCATGCAAAGCGATAAATGGTTTCAAGGAACCGCAGATGCCGTAAGGCAAAGTATGCATCATTTTTTAGCGAACGACTTTGAATATGCTTTGATACTGTCTGGAGACCAATTGTACAATATGGATTTTAAAGACATGATCGAAAAACACAAGAAAAGTGGTGCTAAAATTTCTGTAGCCACCTATCCTGTAAATGCAAAAGATGCAACATCTTTCGGACTTTTAAAAACCGATAGCGAAAACACAATTACCTCTTTTATAGAAAAACCCGCGTCAGAATTATTACCTGATTGGACTTCTGATGTGAGTGACGAAATGAAGAGTGAAGGAAGAAATTATTTGGCTTCTATGGGAATCTATATTTTTAACCGAGATTTATTGGTTGAATTAATGGCAAATCCAGATACCATTGATTTTGGTAAAGAAATTATTCCGCAGGCCATTGGAGAGCATAAAACAATGAGCTACCCGTACGAAGGGTATTGGACAGATATAGGAAATATTGATTCTTTCTTTGAAGCGAACCTTGGTTTAACAGATGATTTACCAAAATTTAACCTGTATGACGAAAACAGGGTCTACACGAGAGCCCGTATCTTACCAACTTCAAAATTTACAAATACCATCTTAAATAAAACAGTTATTGCAGACGGTTGTATTATAAATGCAGAAAAAATAGAGAGATCTGTCATTGGTATTCGTTCTAGAATAGGAAAAGAAACTATTGTTACGAAAACCTATATGATGGGGAATGACAAGTACGAATCTTTAGAAGAAATTAAAACCAAAAAAATAGAAATTCAGCTTGGTATTGGCGATCGATGCTTTATCAATAACTGTATTATTGATAAAAACTGTAGAATTGGAGACGATTCTAGAATTAATGGCGGCCTGCATTTAAAAGATATTGAAACAGACACCTATCTTGTAAAAGATGGTATTGTAGTTATTAAAAAAGGAGCAGTAATTCCTAAGGGAACTGTAATTTAAAAATATTTAAAATTAGAAACATTAAATGTCTAAAGTCATAGCACACAGTTTATTTTCAGATTTTGATATTGACCTTTTTAAAGCTGGCAAGCATTACAGATTATTCGATAAATTTGGCGCTCACATCTTAACAAAAGACGGCATCGAAGGCACTTATTTTGCAGTTTGGGCACCCAATGCTAAAGAAGTTTCTGTGATTGGAGATTTTAATTATTGGAATGACCAAGAACATCAACTTAGTGTAAGATGGGATTCTAGCGGAATTTGGGAGGGTTTTATTCCGTTTGCCGGAAAAGGAAATACCTATAAATATAAAATAAAAAGCGCAGATACTGTTACAGAAAAAGCAGATCCTTACGCCCGCAGATGCGAACATCCGCCAAAAACAGCTTCTATAATTTGGGAAGATGCGTATTCTTGGAAAGATGAAAAATGGATGAAATCGCGTAAAAAGCACAATGCTTTAAACGCTCCTTACTCCGTTTATGAAGTTCATTTAGGTTCATGGAAACAAAAAGTAGCCGAAAACAGGTTTATGAGCTACACAGAACTGGCGGATGAACTGGTAAGTTATGTTGCAGAAATGAATTTTACACACGTAGAGTTAATGCCGATAATGGAGTTTCCGTATGACCCAAGTTGGGGCTACCAATTAACCGGTTACTTTGCGCCTACTTCTCGTTTTGGATATCCAGACGAGTTTAAGTTTTTGGTTGATAAGTTTCACGAAAAAGGAATTGGAGTACTCTTAGATTGGGTACCGTCTCATTTTCCTTCGGATGCACACGGATTGGGTAATTTTGATGGTTCTAGCTTATATGAACATCCAGATCCTAGAAAAGGCTATCACCAAGATTGGAAAAGTCTTATTTTTAATTATGGCAGAAATGAAGTAAAATCGTTTTTAATAAGCAATGCTATCTTTTGGTTAGAGCAATACCATGCAGACGGTTTAAGAGTAGACGCCGTTGCTTCCATGTTGTTTTTGGATTACTCTAGGAAAGATGGAGAATGGGAACCTAACGAGTTTGGAGGTAGAGAAAATTTAGACGCGATTGTCTTTCTAAAAGAAATGAATGAAGCCGTTTATAAAAACTTCCCAGATGTACAAACTATCGCAGAAGAATCTACTTCTTTTCCGCAAGTATCTAGTCCGGTTTTTTCTGGCGGATTGGGTTTTGGAATGAAATGGATGATGGGATGGATGCACGACAGCTTAGGCTATTTTGCAAAAGATACCATCTATAGAAAACACCACCAGAACGATTTAACCTTTAGTTTAAATTATGCATTTACAGAAAACTTTATGCTCCCCTTATCTCATGATGAAGTTGTCTATGGGAAAAAATCTATTGTAAGTAAAATGCCCGGAGATGAATGGCAGAAATTTGCAAATTTACGGCTGCTTTACAGTTTTATGTACACACATCCCGGAACAAAACTATTGTTTCAAGGTTCTGAATTCGGACAAACATCTGAATGGAACTTTCAACAAAGTTTAGATTGGCATTTATTAGCGTATGACGTTCATAAAGGAGCACAAGATTTGGTAAAAGACCTAAATATCTTATACAAAGAAGAGCCTGCATTGCATGAAAAACAATTTTCGCCTGATGGTTTTGAATGGATAGATCACGGAGATCATGAGAATTCTGTAGTCACTTATATTAGAAAAGGAGAAAATGAAAAAGACACTGTGATTATTGTATTGAACTTAACTCCTGCACCTCGAGAAAATTATAGAATTGGTTTGCCTAAAAAAGGAACTTTAAAAGTGATTTTTAACAGTGATGCTGCAAAATACAATGGTACTGGGAATTTTAAAAACACAAAACTTGCTTCTGATAAACAAACATGGAATCATAGAGCACATTCTATCGCTTTAGAGCTACCTCCACTGGGGATGCTTGCTTTTAAATATAAATAATTTTAAACCAGTTCTCTTTTTTCATCAGGCTATTATTTTGATAAAAAAAGAGGACTTATTTTTTTGACTTCACAATAAAAGAGACCCTTTTTAAGACTTTAGAAAACCCTTAATCCCTTTGTGAAAAAAATCATATTCCGCTATCTATTAATCAAATAAGTACTATTTTTATTCTTAAAATAGACGAATACGTTATCGTAAAAAAGCGTTTTTTACTAATTTTATTTTATGAATTTATGCGATTTTTACAAATTATAATACACAACCAAAAGAATGATTGTTAATACAGAACTAGAACAAAAAGGGAATTTATTTCCCTCAGAAATTATAAACTATAAGAAAGATGTAGATACGTTGCATTTTTCTACAAAGAATGGGGTTGCCTTGCAGGTGACCGTTGTTAGAGATAGCGTTATCCGTTTTAGATACAGCACAACCGGTAAATTTGAAAAAGATTTTTCTTATGGTGTTACCATACATGCAAGCAGAGGCTATAGTTTTCTAGATGTAACAGATGATACAACCCATTATAACATTACCACTTCTAAATTAATTTGTAAAATAGAAAAACAAAGTTTGCAAGTAAGTTTATTTGATGCAATTGATAACAAATTAATTAATGAAGATGAGATTGGCTTTCATTGGGAAGAATGTTACGAACATGGTGGCGATATTGTAAAGATGAGCAAAGCCTGCCAAAAAGGAGAAAGCTTTTATGGCTTAGGAGACAAACCGGTAGATGTAAATTTAAAAGGAAAACGTTTCGAAAACTGGGCAACAGATTCTTATGCTTTTGGTAAAAACACAGACCCTATTTATAAAGCAATTCCGTTTTACACGGCAATACAAGACAACAAAGCGTACGGTGTTTTCTTTGACAATACTTTTAAAACTTCTTTTGATTTTGCACATGAAAGAAGAAATGTAACCAGTTTTTGGGCACAAGGTGGTGAAATGAATTACTATTTTATCTACGGACCACAGATGGAAGATGTGGTTAAAAACTATACAGATTTAACAGGTAAACCACATGCTTTACCTCCGTTATGGGCTTTGGGTTTTCATCAATGTAAATGGTCTTATTACCCAGAGGCCAATGTTAAAGAAGTTACTAAAACCTTTAGAGACCTAAAAATTCCTTGTGATGCTATCTATTTAGATATCGATTATATGGACGGTTTTCGTTGTTTTACTTGGGACAAGAAGTACTTTCCAGATCCAAAAAGAATGGTAAAAGAACTAGAAGATGACGGCTTTAAAACCGTTGTAATCATAGATCCAGGAATTAAAATTGATTTAGAGTATGATGTTTTTAAAGAAGCATTAGACAAAGATTATTTCTGTAAGCGTGCAGATGGCCCTTATATGAAAGGAAAGGTTTGGCCAGGAGAATGTTATTTTCCTGATTATACAAAACCAGAAGTAAGAGAATGGTGGTCTGGTTTGTTTAAAGAACTAATTGAAGATATTGGTGTAAAAGGTGTTTGGAATGATATGAATGAACCTGCCGTAATGGACGTTCCTAACAAATCTTTCCCAGACGATGTACGTCATGATTATGATGGAAACCCTTGTTCACACAGAAAAGCACACAATATTTACGGAACACAAATGGCACGTGCAACCTATCATGGTTTAAAGAAATACGCATATCCAAAAAGACCTTTTGTTATTACAAGATCTGCGTATTCTGGTGCGCAACGCTATACCTCTACGTGGATGGGAGACAACGTAGCAACTTGGGAACATCTTGCAATTGCAAACAACCAAGCACAGAGAATGGCCATGTCTGGTTTCTCTTTTGCTGGGTCTGATATTGGTGGTTTTGCAGAGCAACCACAAGGAGAATTATTTGCACGTTGGATTCAATTAGGTGTTTTTCACGCCTTTTGTAGAGTGCATTCTTCTGGTGATCATGGAGATCAAGAACCTTGGGTTTTTGGTGAAGAGATTACAGATATTGTTAGAAAATTTGTAGAATTAAGATACCAACTATTGCCTTATTTATATACCGCTTTTTGGAAATATATAAATGATGGCACTCCGATTTTAAAATCTTTGGTTTTATATGACCAAGAAGATACCGCAACGCATTATAGAAGTGATGAATTTGTCTATGGAGAACAGATTTTAATTTGTCCGATACTAGAACAAAATGCAAAAGGTAGAAGAATGTATATTCCTAGAGGGAAATGGTACAACTTCTGGACAGATGAAGTTGTTGAAGGAGGAAAAGAAATGTGGGTAGATGCAGATTTAGACAGCATGCCAATGTTTATAAAAGAAGGTGCTGTCATACCAAAATATCCTGTTCAGCAGTATGTTGGTGAAAAAAAATTCAATGAAATTACTTTAGATGTTTATTATAAAGCAGGTAAAGCATCTTCTAAGCTATATGATGATGCGCATGACGGATATGATTACAAAAAAGGAAGGTTTAGTTTAAGAACTTTTAAAGTAACAGGAAAGAAGAAAGAGCTTATTATACAACAGCACAAGAGTGGAGAATTTAACGCAGGTTACAATAACTTTAATATCGTATTTCATAATTTACCATTTGCAATTACTTCTATTCAAATAGACAATGTGGAAATTAAATTGGAGAATATAAACACCGCTAAAACACAGGCAATAACAATAAACAAAGAGTTTACAGAATTGCATTTATTTGGGAATTAAAAAACCTTTACTCCAGTTTTAAAAAAGTATATTTTTTACATAAAAAAAGCCTCAGAAATTTTCTGAGGCTTTTTATTTAAATAGTATATGCTTTACATTCCGTCATTCAGACTCTTTAATTTTTCTGTGTTTTCAGCCAGCATTAACTCGTCTATAATTTTCTGAATATCACCATTCATAATGTTTGGTAAATCATATAATGACAAGCCAATTCTGTGATCTGTAACACGTCCTTGTGCATAATTGTACGTTCTAATCTTTGCACTTCTATCTCCAGAAGAAACCATAGAACCACGCTTTAAAGCGTCTTCTGCGTTTTTCTTAGCCAACTCCATATCATACAATCGAGAACGCAGTACTTTAAAAGCTTTCTCTTTGTTTTTATGCTGTGATTTTTGATCTTGACACTGTGCAACCAAACCCGTAGGAATGTGTGTTAAACGCACCGCAGAATAAGTTGTATTTACAGATTGCCCACCAGGACCTGAAGAACAGAAAAAATCGATTCTTACTTCCTTTGGATTGATTTCTACATCAAACTCCTCCGCTTCCGGAAAAACCATACAAGTTGCTGCAGAAGTATGCACACGCCCTTGTGTTTCTGTTTGCGGTACCCGTTGTACACGATGCACACCAGCTTCAAACTTTAAAATTCCGTAAACATCTGCACCGTTTACCTCAAACTGAATTTCCTTAAAACCACCGTTGGTTCCCTCAGAATAATCTACTGTAGAAACTTTCCAACCTTTACTTTCGCAATATTTCGAATACATTCGAAATAAATCTCCTGCAAAAATACTCGCTTCATCTCCTCCTGTTCCTGCACGCAATTCTACCACGGCGTTTTTTGAATCTTCTGGATCTGTTGGTATCAACAAAACCCGTATTTCGTCCTCTAATTCAGGGATTCTTTTATTGGCTTCGTCAATTTCCATCTTCGCCATCTCGTTCATCTCCGCATCAGATCCATCGGCTAAAATTTCTTTTGCCTCTTCTATGTTGTCTGTTAAGGTCTGATATTCATCGCCCTTCACAACAACACTTCCTAAATCTTTATATTCTTTCATCAATTGCGCATAACGCTTCTGATCCATGATAATTTCTGGTTGAATAATCAAATCAGAAACCTCATCATACCGTTGTTTAACAATTCTTAATTTATCTAACATCTTCTACTCTTTTCTTGGAATGCGAATTTACAATTTTTATCGGAAAGTTAAATATTTCGTTTTGAGTATATTTAAAGAAGTTGCCCAATGATATTCGGCAGTGATTTTTATTTGTATGCTTCTGAATATTAAGTTACTTGTAAAGCAATAAAAATATTTCTTTATCGAGGTCAATTTATATAAAATAAATCTCTTCGGATGAACCTGCTACTTTTTTAAGCAAATAGCCTATTTAAAAACCAACATGATTCCAGACAAAAAGAGCAAAGCCAAAACGCCTTGTTTTAGAACCACTTCGTTTAATTTCGCATATGCCTTTTTACCCAAGTAAATTGCCAATATAAAAAAGGGCATGATATAAAGAGAGTATCCCAGTTGTTCCACATTTAAAATACCAGCACTGTAGAGCGTGGGTATTCTAACAGCCGTTATTAAACCCAATATACCAAACATTGTTGCTCTAAAACTTTGCATTGTTACCGATGAATCTTTAACAATGATGACATACAAAGGACCTCCTGTTGAAAATAATCCTGAAAAAAAACCGCCTGCAAGTCCAAATAAGAAAGTAAGCTTAGACTGCTTAAATACTTTGTCTTTTGCGTAAATAGTATAGCTTACATAAAGTAAAATAAAAACACCCAACGCCTTTTTTAGAAACAAAGGTTTTCCGTGCGCCAAAACCCAAATACCTAAACCCACTCCTAAAATTGTGGCAAAAGCCAGCTTCAAAATAATTTTCTTATCTATAAGTTTCCATTCTTGCGCTATTAAATAAACGCTCGAGAAAAAATAAAATATAGAAATATAAGCGATTGCGTCTTGCAGACCAAGCACAAGAAGTAAAATTGGCAAGGCAATTAAAGCACCCGCAAAACCTATTAATGTTTGAATAAAAAATCCTGTAAAAATACCCAGACCCACAATTAATAAAATAACCAAACTCATTCTTACTATTATTTATATCAGTTAACGAGGCAAAACTATCCATAGATTTTGTATTTGTAAAATTGATTCCATTACACAAGTGAATTTATTTTATCAAAAAAATGTATTTTTACGTCTAAAACAATCAAATCGATGGTAGACATTATTGATAACAAAATAATCAATGAATTAAAACAAAATTCTAGAGCTTCTTTTGCTAATATTGGCAGAAAAATACATCTTTCTCCTTCTTCTGTAAGAGAGCGTGTTCAAAAGTTAGAAGATGCCAAAGTGATTAAGGCATATTCGTTACACGTAGATTACTCGAAACTAGGGTTTGGATTGGAAGTTATTATTATCCTAAAGTTGTTTAGTGGAAAAATTAAGTTGTTTATCAATGATGTGAATCAGTTTTCAGAAATAAAAGAAGCGTATCGGATTACTGGCTCTCAAAACATCCATATTCGGGCAGTTTTAAAAGACCAACTTCACCTACAACAATTTATAGACACCTTGATTAATTATGGCGATACCATGACCCACCTTATCTTATCTGAAATAAAAAAAGATAAAACTTTGTAAGATTATTTAAGCACAAAAAATGCTGCTATAAGAAGTAACTTGAATTTATGACAACCGTTAATTAGTATTCGAAAACACCAAATTCACTTGTAATTGTTAACCTTTTAGTTTCTGAAGCTTCTACCCTACCTACAATTTTAGCAGCTACATTAAACGATTTAGAAATAGCAATAATATCTTCTGCTACTTCTGGAGAAACGTATATTTCCATTCTATGGCCGCAATTAAAAACCTGATACATTTCTTTCCAATCTGTATTCGATTGTTCTTGTATCAATTTAAATAATGGAGGCACCTCGAACATGCTGTCTTTTACAATGTGCAAAGCATCTACAAAATGTAAAATTTTTGTCTGCGCGCCACCAGAACAATGAATCATTCCGTGAACTGTATCTGAATTAAATTTTGATAAAATTTCTTTGATAATTGGTGCGTAGGTTCTTGTTGGAGACAAGACTAATTTACCTGCATTTATTGGAGAATTAGCTACCTCATCTGTTAGTTTTGTGTTTCCAGAATACACCAAATCTTCAGGAACTGCTGCATCATAACTTTCTGGATATTTTTCTGCTAGATATTTATGAAAGACATCATGTCTTGCAGAGGTTAATCCGTTAGACCCCATCCCTCCGTTGTATTCAGTCTCATAACTTGCTTGACCAAAAGACTCTAAACCTACAATTACATCACCTGCTTTTATGTTTGCATTGTCTATCACATCTGAACGTTTTAGACGTGCAGTTACTGTAGAATCTACAATAATTGTTCTCACTAAATCGCCAACATCAGCCGTTTCGCCACCTGTAGAATGAATGGTTACTCCAAAACCTTTTAAATCTTCAATTAATTCCTCTGTTCCGTTTATAATTGCCGATAAAACTTCACCCGGAATTTTACTCTTATTTCTTCCTATGGTAGAAGATAGCATGATATTGTCTGTGGCACCCACACACAAAAGATCATCAATATTCATAATTAACGCGTCTTGTGCAATGCCTTTCCAAACGGAAATATCGCCTGTTTCTTTCCAGTACATGTAAGCTAAAGAAGATTTTGTTCCGGCACCATCTGCGTGCATTATTAAACAATAATCAGCATCATTTGTTAAGTAATCTGGTACAATTTTACAAAATGCTTTTGGAAACAAACCTTTGTCTATATTCTTAATGGCATTGTGTACGTCCTCTTTTGATGCAGAAACACCTCTTTGTGCGTATCTTTTGGAAATTTCTTGACTCATTTGTTAATTTTACCGTTGCACAAAGATATTTGTTTTTAAAAAAAAATGCCCTATTAATATTAAATATTATAATTTATTTCTTTACATTTGATTAAATATTAACCCCTAATTCTATTTAAAATGAAAAGATTTAAAATTCTTTCACTAGTATTTCTATTACCTATTTTTAACTTCTATGCTCAAGTTTCAGCCAAAAAATACATAGATTTCATTCCAATTCCTCCCATCCAAGTTAAATCTTTAATTCTTAGCACTTCCTCAGAAAATAAAATACTAAATTTATCTACCACAGAAATGTCTATCGACAAACAGTCTGTTATAAATTTTGTTCCTAACGAATCTATGGAAACTACCATTCAAAAATTTAATGAGAATGGAGATATTGAATATTATTACTCTGGAAGATCTGTAAGAGAAGGTGTTTACAGACTAATTATAGATTACAATAAGTACATTATTCAAACAATAAATAGTACTTCAGAACAAAACTGTATTGGTTATGCTAAAATTGGTATTGGTCTAAGAATTATTGCAAATATTAATTCTTTTAAAAACAATATTGATATTAGTAGTTTAGTTGCTATTGGTAATGCTGCAAAAAATGGCGATATTTCTGGTACTGTTGGTTATGAAATTATAGGAATAGAGTCTGAAGAGATAACAGCTATACTGCCTATTAATTCTGAAATCACCTCTTCCATAAATCAAGTTTTTCTGCAAGCAGTTGGTGCTGTTAAGAATAAAATTTATGATGACACTACAAGGCTACATCCTCAAATAATTGCAATAAAGCATACAGGATGTGAAGTAAATGTTGTTGTTAATAACTTGATGAAACAATATTCTAGTCAGCGACCGAGCCAAGATTTTATTGTAAGAAACTAAAATACTTATCACTTTAAAAAAGAGCCTAATTTTTTATAAAATTAGGCTCTTTTTGTATTATGAAGTAAATAATAACTCTCTGTATTTTGTTAATGGCCACAAATTATCATCAACCATGGTCTCTAAGGTATCGCAATGATATCTAATTTGGTTGAAAAATGGTTTTACTTTGCTACAATATTGTTCTGCAGACTTTAAACCAATCTGCTTATTGGCTTTTGCTCGCTGCTCTTCCATTTTAATTACCAATGAATTAATTTCTGTAATATGATTAGAAATTATCATAATTAATTCTATTTGCTCTTTTGCAATGTTCTTATATTCTTCTCCAAAAATTTCCTTTAAATTCTTTGTATTTTCTAGCAGTGTATTTTGATAAATAATTGCAGTAGGCACTACATGATTTCTAGAAATATCTCCTAAAACCCTACTTTCTATTTGCAGACGTTTTGTATATTCTTCCAATTTAATTTCATAACGAGCTTCAATTTCTATTTGATTCATTACCTCCATTTCTTTATACAAGTTTATTACTTTCTTAGAAGTTAAAACTTTTAAAGC
>Ga0075446_10000717_pt1 | contig 13567 bp, 13 predicted proteins | sample CoawatmetaG05DNA_FD_71590 | JGI IMG/M metagenome (GOLD analysis project Ga0075446, IMG submission 71590) | Marine microbial communities from the West Antarctic Peninsula - Coastal water metaG058-DNA | ecosystem: Environmental > Aquatic > Marine > Coastal | place: Atlantic Ocean: West Antarctic... | reverse complement strand
GTATATTTTGCTGCAAATTCGATTTCAGAAATTACTTTTACACCATTTTTCTTTAATTTTAAAACCAATGGAACCGTTTCTGGAATCCCAGGGCTTTTCACCAGAACATCAGCATTTAAAATTTTACTTTCTGTATGATTTTTTTCCTCAAAAGGAATCTCATTATTTAAAAGAACTTCTTTGTATTTTTTTAATATTTCTCCACTATCTGATACAAAAACCTCATACCCTTGTTGTTTTCCTAAAATGGCTGCTCCAATGCCACTTTCTCCTCCGCCAAGTATTACAAGTCTTTTCACTTTATCTTAGTTTTAAGGTAACAATGGTTAATACCGCTAATAGAATTCCTATAATCCAAAAACGGACTACAATTTTACTTTCGTGAAGACTTAATTTTTGATAATGATGATGTAACGGAGCCATTTTAAAGATTCTTCTCCCAGCACCAAATTTCTTTTTGGTGTATTTAAACCAAAAAACCTGCATAATTACAGACATATTTTCGATCACAAAAACCCCTGCTAAAATGGGCAGCAATAACTCTTTGCGAATTGCAATTGCAATAACTGCTATAATGCCGCCAATTGTTAAACTCCCTGTGTCTCCCATAAAAACCTGAGCAGGATAAGTATTGTGCCAGAGAAAACCAATTAAAGCACCTGCAAAAGCAAGAATAAAAACGGTCATTTCTCCAGAATTAGGAATGTACATCACATCCAAATAGTCTGCAAAGACAATATTACCAGACACCCATGCAAACAAGGCCAATGTAATTACAATAATTGCTGATGAACCAGCAGCCAAACCATCTATTCCGTCTGTTAAGTTTGCACCATTAGAAATTCCTGTGACTATAAACACCACGATAAAGATGAAAACGACCCAACCATATTTTTCATAACCTTCTCCTAAAAAGCTTAATACTTCTGTATAATCTAATTCGTTGTGCTTTAAGAAAGGAACTGTCGTTTTAGTAGATTTATGAGCCTCTCCAAAAACTTTAGTTCTTCCATTGTCTTGCACAATTTGCTGAACTATTGGCAACTGCTCTTTTATAGTTACGTCCTCATTAAAGTAGAGCATAGAACCCACAATAATTCCTAAACCAACTTGCCCAAGCACCTTAAACTTCCCTTTTAAACCCGCTTTATTTTTTTTAAATACTTTAATATAATCATCTAAAAAGCCTATTAAGCCCATCCAAATTGTAGTAATTATCAAAATAATTACATAAATATTATCTAATTTAGCTAATAAAACTACTGGAATTAAAGTTGCTAGAATTATAATAACTCCGCCCATTGTTGGCGTACCTGCTTTTTGAACCTGGCCTTCTAAGCCTAAATCTCTTATAGACTCACCAACTTGTTGTTTTTGTAAAAAATTAATAATTCTTTTACCAAAAAAAACAGAAATTAATAAGGATAAAATAAAAGCTGCCGCAGCTCTAAATGTGATAAATTGAAACACACTAGCTCCAGGAAAACTAAATTGATTCTCTAAATATTCGAATAAATAATACAGCATTCTTACTATTTTTTTAGTTGATTGAAACAGTTTTTCACTTCTTCTAAGTCGTCAAAATGAGTACGAACTCCGTTTATTTCTTGATAATTTTCATGTCCTTTTCCTGCAATAAGTATAATATCTCCAGCTTCTGCAAACTTACAAGCAGTCTTAATTGCTTGTCTTCTATCTAAAACTGTAAGTGTTTTTCTATAGTTCTCTGCCGAAACCCCAACTTCCATTTCCTCTAAAATAGTTTGCGGGTTTTCTGTTCTTGGATTGTCCGATGTAAAAACTGCTTGATTGCTTAATTGAGAAGCAATATGCGACATTTTTGGTCTTTTTATCTTGTCTCTATCGCCACCGCAACCAACAACTGTAATTACTTTTTCGTTGCCAGTTCGAATATCATTAATAGTTTCTAAAACATTTTTTAAAGCATCTGGCGTATGTGCATAATCTACAATGGCAGTAATTCCGCCCTCTGAAACTAGATATTCAAATCGTCCACTCACACTTTCTAATTCACTAACTATGGTTAAAACTTCTAGTTTTTCTAAACCTAATAATTCTGCTGTTGCAATAATTGCAGTTAAATTGTAGATATTAAAAACTCCAATTAATTTAGTCCAAACTTCTGTTCCATCCACAGAAATTAAAGTTCCAGAAAGTTGTTTCTCTAAAATTTTTACTTTAAAATCTGCTAGCGTTTGTAGCGCGTATGTTCTCTTTTTTGCTTTGGTGTTTTGCAACATATAGTTGCCATTTTTATCATCAACATTTGTCAATGCAAATGCCGATTTTGGTAAAGAATCAAAAAACACTTTTTTTACATCTCTATAAACTGCAAAGGTTTTATGATAGTCTAAATGATCGTGAGAAAGGTTTGTAAAAATCCCACCAGCAAAAGTTAATCCCTCTGTTCTTTTTTGATGAATTCCGTGAGAACTCACTTCCATAAAGCAAAAATCAACACCAGCATCAATCATCTTATCTAGATAAAAGTTAATACTTATAGAATCTGGCGTTGTATGCGTTGCTTTAAACTCAGTTTCATCAACCAAAACCTTAACGGTTGACAACAAACCAACTTTATACCCTGCTTTTTTAAATAATTGATATAATAAGGAAGCTATTGTAGTTTTACCATTTGTACCCGTTACACCCACCAAAGGGATTTTTGAAGAAGGATTATCATAAAAATTTGAAGCCATAATTGCCAAAGCAACATTTGCATCTGCTACCTGGATGTATGTAATTCCTTCTTTCTGCGCATGAGGAAAACTTTCGCAAACAATTGCAGTTGCACCTGAATTTATCGCTTTGTCAATATACAGATGACCGTCTACGGAAACTCCTTTTTGCGCAACAAAAACATCATTATGTACAACCTTTCTTGAATCAAAAACAAGATTTTCTATCACAAGAGCTGTAACACCAAACACTTTATTGATAGCTACTTTATATAATATGTCTTTTAAATTTTTCAGGCTATGATAATTTTAAGGTGATTGTTTTTCCTTTTATTAATTTTTCTCCTTTTTTTAAAGACTGATATTCCACTTTACCAACTCCAGAAACTTTTACTTTTAATCCAATATTCTCTAATAAAGACAAAGCATCCATGCCAGACATCCCTTTAACATTAGGTACTTCTGTATAACTTTTACGCAACTGATTATTATACTTTGCATATTGTTTTTCAATCTCTTCAAACTTGGCTTTGTCTTCTACAGATTGATTGTCTATAGGTGTTGTTGTATATATTTTTTGTGCAATTTCTTTAAAGACGGGCCCAGCAACTGTTGCCCCATAATATCCTTTTTTCTTATCTGGATCGTGAATTACTACGATACAAGAATATTTAGGTTTATCTGCAGGAAAAAAACCTGCAAATGAAGCCACATAATGTTTGTTAGAGTACCCAGCTGAAACCGTTTCACCATTTTCATCGGTATGTTTTTGAAGGTATTTTTTAGCAGTTCCTGTTTTTCCTGCCATAGAAAAGTTGGACGAATAAATATTATTTGCAGTTCCTTTAACCACTACATTTTCCATCACTTTTCTGATTTTATTTAACGTTTCATCGGATGCTATTTTTGGATTTATAACCTTCGTTTCAAAAACTTTTTCCGTTTTATCCTGCCTCCTTAGTTCTTTTACAAAAAAGGGTTTTACCATCACTCCGTTATTTGCAACTGCATTGTAAAACATTAAAGTTTGCATCGGTGTAACAGAAACTCCATACCCCCAAGACATCCATTCTAAAGAAATTTTACTCCATCTTTTATCAGAAGGTTTGGGTACTACTGGTATTCCTTCTCCTTTAATTGGAAAACCAATTGGTTTTGTAAATCCGTAGGTTTCTAATTTCTTAATAAATTTTTCGGGTTGATGATCGTAGTACTTTTTAATCAACTTCACAATACCAACATTAGAAGAAACTTCTAAAACCCGAGCTGCAGAAATTTTACCATAACCACCTCTACGAGAATCTTCTACCTTAAAACCATGAATATAAATTCTACCTTTTTCGGTATCTACAATTGTAGCTGTGTCTATCAACTTATCATCTAAAGCCGCCATTAAACTTGCCAATTTAAATGTAGAACCCGGCTCATGACTCTCCCAAAGTGCGTAATTTCTTTTTTCGTAATATTTTCCTTTTTTGGTTCTCCCTAAATTAGCAATTGCTTTGATTTCTCCTGTGGCTGTTTCCATAACCACTGCACAACCGTGATCTGCCTCAAAATATTCTAGCTTTCTTAACAAAGCATGATGCGTAATGTCTTGAATATTTACATCTATTGTAGTGATAATATCATGACCATCTATTGGTTCTTTCTCGTTAAAATCACTAATTGGCTTCCATTGGTTTTTAGCTATTTTTTGCTCCCATCTTAATCCGTTTTCACCTTTCATATAATCTGCAAAAGCACCTTCAATACCTGCTTCTCCTCTAAAGTCATTATAACCAATAGTTCTTTCCGCTATTTTGCCAATAGGATGCGCACGCTCTGTTCTGTGTTTTGCAATAAAACCTCCTTGATAAACTCCCAAATTAAAAATTGGGAATTTTTTCATTTTCAAATAATCGGTGTACCCAATATTTCTGGCAATTAAAAAATACCTTCTTTTTTTATTTTTAGCAGTTCTTAATCGCTTCTGGTAATAACTAGGTGAGTGCTCTAGCATATTAGAAAGCTCTAAAGAAAGTTGAACGATATTGGATTCAAAAACAACGCTATTTACAGTAACCAAATCCATGAAAATATTGAATTTAGACATCGAAGTTGCCAATAAATTACCATCAGCAGCATACACATTTCCTTTATTTGCGTAAATAGTATCTTGCCTTACCGTAAGTTCTGTTGCTAATTTCCTGTATGCTTCTCCTTGTGCATATTGAAGATTGATCACTCTAAAAATAATAGCCAACAAAAACAGCGTCATAAAAGTAGCCACCAAGTAGAATTTAGTAAGGATGCTCTTTTTCTGAGTTGCCAATTTTAATTATTTTTATAGGTTACTTTTATTTTATTTGGAGGGGTTTGTGAAGGTTTTAAACCTCTAAACTTTGCTTTTTCTATGATACTAGACTCCATTTTCATTCTCATTAAAATAGTTCCCGTATCAATATATTCTGCTCTTAATTCTCGTTTTAATTTATTTAATTCAGAGATTTTAATTACTTTTTTATCCGATTTGTGAGCACTAGAAATCATTATTAAAAGCAACCCGACTACAAAAATAATAATGCGCCAATTTTTAAAAGCAGATTCATCTGTGAGGAAACTTCCTCTTAGAAAACCATACATACCTTTTTTAATTTTTGACATTTTTTGTTTTTTAGCTGATCGCTGTGCGCTTTTGGCTTCTCACTCTTAACTTTTTACTTTCCCTTTTTAAGTGTAGCAATTCTAAGCTTTGCACTTCTTGCCCTATTATTCAACTTAACCTCTGCCGCACCGGGTACTATAAGCTTTCCAACTTTCTGCATAGGAACCTCTATGTTTCCAAAAAAATCTTTTTCTGGCTCACCAACAAATAATCCCGTTCTAATAAATCTTTTGACCAATCTATCTTCTAAAGAGTGATACGAAATAACACTCAACCTTCCTTCCTCTTTTAATAAATTTGGCATTTGTTCTAAAAATTCTTTTAAAACATCGAGCTCTTCATTTACTTCAATTCTAATAGCTTGAAATATCTGTGCCAATATTTTATGCTCTACTGCATTTGGTAAGTATTTTTGTAAAACCTCTTTTAATTGAAAGCTTGTTTCTATTTTTTCTTCTTGTCTTTTTTCTACAATTGTTTTTGCAATGTTTCTAGAGTTCCTTAACTCACCGTACAAAAACAATATTTCCGCTAATTTTTCTTCAGAATAATTAGCGATAACTTCCTTTGCCGAGATTTTAGATTTTTGATTCATTCTCATATCTAAATCGGCATCAAAACGTGTAGAAAAACCTCTTTCTGCTTCATCAAACTGATGCGAAGAAACACCTAAATCAGCTAAAACCCCATCTATTTTTTTTACCCCATGAAACCTTAGAAATCGAGATATGTATCTAAAATTTTCTGGAATTAAAGTGAAACGTACATCCTCCATTACATTTTCTAAAGCATCCGGATCTTGATCGAAACCAAACAATCTTCCATGCTCACCAAGTCTGCTCAAAATTTCTTTTGAATGACCTCCTCCACCAAACGTAACGTCTACGTACACGCCATTTTCTTTGACAACTAAAGCATCTACGCTTTCTTTTAATAAAACTGGACTATGATACTTCATCAAGATCTGTATTTCCCATTACTTCCTCTGCTAAATCTGCAAAATCTAAAGCAGCATCATCAATTGCTTTTTCGTATTTGTCTTTGTCCCATATTTCTATAATATTGACCGCTGAAGACAAAACAACCTGTTTTTCAATACCTGCAAAATCACATAAATCTTTAGGAATTAAAACCCTACCAGCAGCATCAAACTCCACAATTTTTACACCTGCCGTAAACCTTCGAATAAAATCATTATTTTTTTTAATAAACTTATTCAGCTTATTAATCTTATTCATCATTAAATTCCACTCTTCCATGGAGTACAATTCTAAACAAGGCTGAAATACAGCTCTTTTTATTACAAAACCCTCATTTAAAACTGGTTGCAACTGCTTCTTAAGAGCTGATGAGAACATCACTCTACCTTTAGCATCTGCTTTACATTCATATGTACCAATTAGATTTATCACCAAAAAAAAGGATTTATATAGATATCAAAAATATATAAATTTTACCACTTTTTACCACAATTCACCACATTGTTAATAAGTAATTACTTTTTGTACTATAAATAGGTCTTAAAAATTGGTTAAGAGTGATTTACTAAAACGATATTTATGTTATAAAAAAGAATTACATTTGCGATCAAGTAAAATGAATTGAATGATGACTCACAAGTTAAAAACCGAAGGGAAATTCACATATGCAGAAGCAGGAGAAGGACCTGCTATTATTGTTTTACACGGATTAATGGGAGCTTTGAGTAACTTTGGAGCTACATTTGATCACTTCTCAAATAATGGCTATAAAGTTTTAATTCCTGAATTACCCTTATACTCTCTTCCTCTTGTAAAAACAAATGTTAAAAATTTAGCTGGTTTTTTAAAAGAATTTATGGATTTAAAAGAGATAGACAATGCTATTTTATTAGGAAATTCTTTAGGCGGGCACATTGGTTTGTATTTCACAAAACATTACCAAGAGAAAGTTAAAGCACTTGTTTTAACAGGAAGCTCTGGTCTTTATGAGAAAGCGATGGGAGATAGCTTTCCTAAAAGAGGAAACTATGAATACATCAAGGAAAAAACAAAATGCGTTTTCTACGATCCAGCAATTGGAACTAAAGAATTGGTAGATGATGTCTTTAAAATAGTAAATGATAGAAGCTCTGTTATTAGAACTTTAGCAATTGCAAAAAGTGCTATTAGACATAATATGGCAAATGATTTGCCTGAGATGAAACAGCCTACCTGTTTAATTTGGGGAAAACAAGATATTGTAACTCCGCCAGAGGTAGCGGTAGATTTTCATAAAATTTTACCAGATTCAGATTTATTTTGGATTGATAAATGTGGCCATGCTGCAATGATGGAAAGACCAGAAGAATTTAACACGATTCTTCATAAATGGCTTACTGACAGAAACCTATAATCTAATGAAAATTAAGTCTGCAGAATTTATAATGAGTAACAGTAATGTTACCAAGGCGCCACAAGAAAGAATGCCTGAATTTGCTTTTATTGGCCGTTCTAATGTTGGTAAATCTTCATTGATTAACATGTTAATGGAGCGCAAAGATTTAGCGAAAGTCTCTGGAAAACCAGGAAAAACTCAACTTATCAATCATTTTAAAATAAATGAGGAGTGGTTTTTAGTGGATTTACCTGGATACGGATATGCTTCGGTTTCTAAAAAGAAAAGAGTCATATTTCAATATTTTATAGAAAACTATTTTAAGGAGAGAGAACAACTTGTTTGCACCTTTGTATTGATAGACTCTAGGCATGATCCTCAAAAAATAGATTTAGATTTCATGAAGTTTCTAGGTGAAAATCAAATTCCGTTTTGCATTGTTTTTACAAAAGCAGACAAATTAGGAAGTTCTAAATTAAACAAACAAATAACTTCTTACAAAAAGAAGTTACTACTGCATTGGGAAACTTTACCAACATCATTTTTAACTTCATCTAATACTAGTTTAGGTAGAAAAGAATTTTTAAGTTTTATTGATGGTGTAAATGAAGATGTTGCCAAAGATTTTAAATAATCTTTAGATACACTCAAGATATTATTAAAAAATTCTATGAACTCTACAAAAGAGAATTTACAGGTTTTATTTGAAGACAATCACATCATTATTGTAAATAAAAGAGCCGGTGACATTACCCAAGGCGATAAAACTGGCGACAAACCTTTAAGTGATGTAGTAAAAGAGTACGTAAAAGAAAAGTACAATAAACCTGGATTAGTTTTTATTGGCACCGTGCATCGATTAGACAGACCAACTTCTGGTATAGTAATTTTTGCGAGAACCTCTAAAGCGTTAGAGCGCCTAAATAAAATGTTGCGAGACAAAGTAATTCATAAAACTTATTGGGCACTCGTAAAAAACCCACCAAAGAAAACTTCCGACACTTTAATTAACTTCTTAAAAAAAGACACTAAAAAGAACAAATCTTTTGTCTACAAAAAAGAAATTGAAGGAAGTAAAAATGCAATTCTTCATTATAAGGTTATTAAAAAATTAGAGAATTATTTTTTAGTAGAAATTGATCTAGAAACAGGCAGACACCATCAAATTAGAACTCAATTATCTCATATTGGAAGTGCTATAAAAGGCGATTTAAAATATGGCTTTCCACGTTCCAATAAAGATGGAAGTATCAGTTTACATGCTCGAAAAATAAAATTTATACATCCTGTATCTAAAGAGGAAATAGAAATTATCGCAGCAACACCGAAAGATATTATTTGGGATGCTTGCAAATAAATTTAATGTATCTCCAAAGAAGTAAACTGAAAAGAAGTTCCGTCAAATAAACCTTTATCTGACAACTTTAAAGAAGGAATTACCAACAGTGCCATAAAGGACAAGCTCATATAAGGCGCCCTAAGTTTACTTCCCATTTTCTTTGCCATGTTGTCTAATTCAGCATATGATTTCCCTATTTCTTCTGCCGATAAATCGGACATAATTCCTGCAACTGGCAGTGAAACAATTTTTTCTTCAGATGCATGCACAGCGCAAATGCCCCCGCTATTTTCGATAATTAAATTTACCGCTTTACAAATTTCCTCGTCAGAGACTCCGATTGCAATAATATTATGAGAATCGTGTCCAACAGAACTTGCAATAGCACCCTCTTTGATTCCGAAATTTTTAATAAATGCAATTGCTGGAGCTTCATTTTTGTAGCGATTTACAACCGTCATTTTTAAAACATCTGTTCTTGTATTTGAGACTAAGTTACCATCTACAATTAAAGAATCTGCTTCAACTTTATTAGTAACCAATTCACCATCTAGTGCTTCAATAACTCTAATTTTTTTTGATGAAGATTCAAATCTAAAATCCGCTACTTTCTTTTTATCCGTATTAAAATTATTCAAAACTTCAAAAGGGACAGATTCCACAAAAGATTCACCGTTTTTAGCAACCAATTCTCCATTAATATAGGTTTCTAGCACGTTGAAGTTCTCTAAATCATCTACTATAATAAAATCTGCATCATCTCCTTTATTCAGCAAACCAACATCTAGATTGTAATGTTTTACGGGGTTTACACATGCAGCTTGTAAAACTTTAAAAACATCAATTCCTTTTGCTACTGCTCTTTCACATAGCTGATTTATATGTCCTAATAATAAATCGTCTGGGTGTTTGTCATCAGAACAAAACATCATATTTTCAAAATATTCTGGTAATAAATCAATTAAAGCCTCGAAGTTTTTTGCAGCACTTCCCTCCCTAATAATCACCTTCATTCCTTTCTGCAACTTTTCTAAACCTTCGTCATACGTGAAACACTCATGATCTGTACTAATTCCGGCAGCAATATATTTAGTTGCATCTTCTCCTCTTAAACCTGGAGCATGACCGTCAACAGGTTTATTATTGTTTTTAGCATGCTGAATTTTAGCAAAAACCTCCTCGTCATCAAACAAAACACCTGGATAATTCATCATTTCTGCGAGGTATTTAATGTCTGTATTTTCCATCATCAACTTAATATCAGTCGCATCTATAATTGCGCCAGCACTTTCGAAAGAAGTTGCAGGTACGCAACTTGGAGCGCCAAAATTAAATTTTAAAGGAACTTTTTTTCCGTTTTCAATCATGAATTCGACACCTTTTACACCTAAAACATTTGCAATTTCGTGCGGATCAGAAACGGTGGCAACCGTACCGTGTTTTACAGCAATTTTTGCAAATTCTGAAGGTACTAGCATAGAACTTTCTATATGAATATGAGCATCTACAAAACCGGGTAAAATAAAATTTTCTTGATTGTGATTTGCCTTTCGAATTCCTAAAATCTTTCCCTTTTCTACTTCAACTTCTCCTTTAAAAATTCGTTTATTATGCAGGTCAACAATATTTCCTTGTACAATCATTTCCAAAATTATTTGCTACAAATTTACAAAGAATAAAAGGCGCTTTAAAGTTTATTTAGGATAGATTACTTGTTGCAAAGGAATATCAAACTCATTGATATCCTCAATCTCTTCGATTGGTTTAAAGAAGTTTAAACCAATTAATTTTGCGTCTTTTCTACAATTTGATAAAAATCGATCATAGAAACCTTTTCCGTAACCAACCCTATAATTTTTAATATCAGAAATTAAAAGTGGAACAAAGATTAAATCTAATTCCTCTTCTAAAACTACCTCTGCATCTATGGGTTCTGGAACGCCGTATTTATTCAACACTAAAACCGTGTTTTCATCATAATAATAGTGAGCTAAGGTATTATCCTTAAAGTTGCATTTACTTACTACAATTCGCTTATTTTGACTCCTAAAATAGGTAATTAAAGGTGTAGTATCTATCTCTTTAAATTTACTCATGGAGAGAAATAAATGCACATTATTCACTTCAGTGATATCTAAATCATACACTTGTTGATAGATGTTTTCCTGCAATTCTTGAACTTGACCCTTCGTTAAATTGTTCCGTAGCTGTTTGTAAATTTCACGAAGCTTTTGCTTTTTCATTTTAACTATTTTTTAATTCAGCTTGCAATTTTTTAGTCAAACCTTTTACAACCAAATCATAAGAATTATTGATCAACTGTTTTACCAAATCATTCGAAACATCACTAGAATTCAAAGTTACTGTATTCCAATGTCTTTTATTGGAATGCCATCCAGCAATTATTCCCTCATATTCTGCTCTCAATTCTTCTGCTTTATCTGGATCACATTTTAGGTTTATTTTTTGTTCGCCTTTTTCCCATGCATCCAATCGTGCAAGAGCTACTATTTTTCCCATCACTTTAAAAACCAGCGTTACATTGTCAAAAGGAAATTGCTCTGTAACTCCTTTTTTTGACAGACAATAATCTCTGAATTCCTCGATGTTCATTTGAAGTTAATTTTTAGACTATATCAAAGGTACATTTTACTATAAATGTTTAGTAAATAAAACGAAACACAAACAAGATTATAACTCTAAATGCCAGATTTGAAACTATTGTAATGAAAAGTTAAATTAAAAAAAGTTTCTATTTAACAATAAGCATATTCAGTTCATTTATCCCTTTTAAAACTGCAACAAGAGCAGAAATTTAAAATTATAGATTGTGTATATAAGTACAAGTTGAAGCAATTAGAACTTAATTACTTTTACGCTTATGAGAATAATGCTAAAAAAAACAATAAACCACCAGTACTTTTTAATCATAAAATCAGTCCATTTATTTGCACCCCACATAATAATAATTTTTAGAACTTAAATATAAGAATTCTAGCACCAAACAGACCTAAAAAAAATTAGATATATGACTTATGTTCAAAATGTACTTTACAATAAGACCACTATTACGAATGGAAAAGTTGTGGTCCAATTTAAAAAAGTATTCGAGATTTAAAAACCCTGTACAGTATTTTATTCGCCAAAAACAATAGCACAAGCGATATTCCAAGTCAGCATCAATTAAAAAAATCCAAGAAAAAATTAAAAATATTTTAAATCCCGTTATTTAATAATTTTATATAAAACAGGCTTGCTAGGAGTTGCATCATTTTCAAAGGGAGCAATCATTAAGTTTAACAGATACTCACCGTCTTGTACCCTATTTGGCACATAGATAAACTCTGTAATAGTTGCATCTAATCTCATTTCGTTCGCAGTATTCCAAAAAGCATTGTGTGCTAATAGTTTTCCTCCATCTTGTTCTTTATCTACTGAAGGTAAATCTATTAAAAGGTGTTTTATGCCTTTTTCACGCAAATAAATCGCAGCTTCTTCTAACAAATACGGTGGATTTGTGTTTGAATATTGCATTGATTTCTTATCCTTTAAATTTGGTATTGTCCTAATTACAATAGCGTCTCTTTTTTTATTTCGTAATGCCGTTTTTAGTTGTTTTTCAGAAATCACAAAATCTTTTCCCTTACTCTCTGGAGCAACGGTAACGACCTCTGCTAAGAAAAAGTAATGTTTTAAATTTTGATTTATAGAATGAAATTTTTCTGTAATATGACCAACACATTCTGTGTGTGTAATATGAGAATGAGGATTAAAATGAATGTTATTAAAATTTACAACTGCACCCTCAGAAACCTTTGCTACTTCACCATCAAATTTCTCTGGAAAAATTTTTGGTTCATCCAAATACCACGCATTCACGTTTTTTCTTGAAACATCTATTGCAATAGAAATATCTATTGGCTTAGAAACATCTATGGTAATTTTCCTAGAATTATACTCTATAATTGCTTTCATCTTTAAAAAATTAACTGGTTTTTTACTAAAATAAATTCAAATATAAGTTTTTAAATAAACAGTATTCAAAAATTTTAATGCGTTAAGAAGTACTTGACTTAATTCAACATAAAAAGATCTGAGGCAATTCCATCTACCAAAAACTTTCCTTTTTCTTTAGTTTTCAAAACTCCATTTTCAATAAATAATAACTCTTCTTCAATATGTTTTTTACATTGATTTTCTAAATAAACCAGATACTTTTCTCCAAAATGACTTTTAATTTTATCTAAAGAAACACCCCAAATAGTTCTTAAACCTGTCATGATATATTCATTGTATCTATCTTTTGTAGACAAGGTCTCTCTTTCGATAGGCAATATATTTTCTTGAATAGATTTTATATACTTTGTATTGTTTTTAACATTCCAACTGCGTTGTTTTCCGTTAAATGAGTGCGCAGACGGACCAATTCCTAAATAAGGTTTCCCAAACCAATAGGCAGTATTGTTTTTACTAAAAAAACCCTCTTTTCCGAAGCTAGACAATTCATAATGTATATACCCAGCTTTG
>Ga0075446_10000715_pt1 | contig 13574 bp, 8 predicted proteins | sample CoawatmetaG05DNA_FD_71590 | JGI IMG/M metagenome (GOLD analysis project Ga0075446, IMG submission 71590) | Marine microbial communities from the West Antarctic Peninsula - Coastal water metaG058-DNA | ecosystem: Environmental > Aquatic > Marine > Coastal | place: Atlantic Ocean: West Antarctic... | reverse complement strand
ATTGAAAAATACTTCTAATATTAGCCCAGTTGGCACTTCCACCTAAAAAGTATAATTTTTCATAGGCTGTAAACTGATCAAAAAGTATCCGTTGATCTTGCAATAATGGATTTCGAGAAGCTGTTCTTACATTTTCTATGTCGGGTAAACCAGTAACACTCGCAAATACACTTGCTGCCGTTCCGGATTTATGAACATAAAAATTTGGAAAACTCACACTTTTTGCAAGTAAAGAATCTAAAGTAGGAGTGCTGTTTATCGGATTTCCATAGAAACTCATCGGTTTAACACCCACAGATTCTAACATTACAATTACAATGTTTGGTTTTTTAGTGAACGTGGTGTCAAAATTAACATTCCTTTCAAAGGAGATGCTATCTTTGGGTAAACCGAAATGAGCTGCAATTACAGGGTAGTATTTTTTGAATTCATCCATGTCAACACCTTCGCTTCTGTAGGCAAAACTGTCAAAAAAATATAAAACAGGATTTAAAGTAAATTGATTTACAGCATTATTTTTAGAGAAAAAAGCCTGACTCCAGCGCAAAGGGTAATGTGAGATACTGCTATAAATTCCGAAAGAACACACTAAGAAAGTTCCAATAAAATAAAACGATTTCACTTTTTTAGAAAGGATTGTTTTCTGATGTTCAAAAGAAGAATAGCTAAATTTAGATATTTTATAAATGATAAAGCACAATAGAAGTAAACCGAATATGCCTTTATAAATTGGGTAGCTTTCTACTAAAACTTGACTTGATATTTTAAGATTGCTTAAAAAACGAAGTGAAGATGCATCTAAGCGGATGCTCAAATAATCATAGTATCCAAAATCAAATAAGAAGAAAAGGGTTAGGGTAAAGTAGGTGAGAAGTGTGTAAATACTCGCTATTTTTCGATAAATAACACGTTTAAAAAAATTAAAATTTGTTATTAAAACCAGCAAAGTTAAAGGGAACAAACTAAGTACAGTAAGTTTTAAATCAAACCTGAAGCCCAGCCAAAACGATGCCTTTAGTTCTGCCGAGGAAACATTTTCTAGTTGAGCAAAAAAAGAGTAAAAGAGGATTCTAAAAACAAAAATATAGATAAATAAGAAAAAGACATTCGTAAAAATGTACTTTATATAGTTAGGAATTTTTTTCAGCATTCATTGTATTCTTAGCTGCAAAGGTATTTAATTTATAAGTTACTTTTCATAAAAAAAAGACATTGCAAATTATCTCATTTTTAGAATCATTTATAAAATTGATTTTTTTCTGGAAGTTTATACAACCTACAGTGCCAAAGAGGATATTTCTTTACGGGTTTCTTTAGAAATTTAAAAGGGACAATTCTTAGTAAATTGTCTATACAGTAAGCAAAAAATTGGTTAAATTTGCCATTGAAAATCGATTAAAAAAGATTATGAAAATATCATACAATTGGCTTAAACAATTTTTACAAATAGATTGGGAAGCTTCAAAGACAGGAGAACTCTTAACTGATTTAGGGTTAGAAGTAGAGGGTATTGAAGAGAGAGAGTCTATTAAAGGAGGTCTAAAAGGAATTGTTATAGGTAAGGTTTTAACGTGTATTCAGCACCCAAATGCAGACAGGTTAAAAATTACATCGGTAGATTTGGGGTCTGGAGACCCTATACAAATTGTTTGTGGAGCGCCGAACGTAGAGGCTGGCCAAAAAGTACCTGTGGCAACTATTGGTACTACTTTGTATGATGATAAAGGAGTAGGTTTTAAAATAAAAAAGGGAAAAATAAGAGGAGAGGAAAGCCATGGAATGATATGTGCTGAAGACGAATTAGGTCTTGGTGCTGGGCATGACGGTATTATGGTATTAGATGCTGCAACAGAAATAGGTGCTTCTGCTGCAGAAATTTTTAAAATAGAAATAGATGAAATTTTTGAAATTGGTCTAACTCCAAACAGATCCGATGCCATGAGTCATTTTGGTGTTGCTAGAGATTTACGTGCAGGTTTAATGCAACAAGATATTAATTTAGAGTTAATTTCTCCGTCTGTAAGTGATTTTCACGTAGATGAAAGAACCTTGCGTTTTGATGTGGAAGTTGATGATAAAGAGCAAGCTCCTAGATATTGCGGAATTTCAATTACAGATGTAACTGTAATGGATTCTCCAGAATGGATTCAAAACAGATTGAAAGCCATCGGTTTAACACCTAAAAATAATATTGTAGACATTACAAATTATGTGCTACATGAATTGGGCCAACCGTTGCATGCTTTTGACGCACAAAAAGTAAAAGGCAATAAGATTCTTGTAAAAACTTTAAAAGAAGGCACAAAGTTTACCACATTAGATGGTGTTAAAAGAGAACTGTCATCGGAAGATATTATGATTTGTGACGCAAATTCTGATCCTTTATGCATCGCAGGTGTTTTTGGTGGAAGTAAATCTAGCGTTACAGAAAACACCACGTCAATCTTTTTAGAAAGTGCTTATTTTAATCCTGTTTCTGTAAGAAAAACTGCAAAAAGACACGCGTTAAATACAGATGCTTCTTTTCGTTTTGAAAGAGGAATCGACATAACTTTAACAAAGTATGCTTTAAAGAGAGCTGCGTTGCTCATAAAAGAATATGCTGGCGGAAAAATGGGATCTGATATTTCAGATTTTTATCCTGAAAAAATTGAAGATTATCAAGTTTTTCTATCGTATGAAAACTCATACCGATTAATTGGTCAAGAAATTCCGAAAGAAACTATCAAGAAAATTTTAGCATCTTTAGAAATTAAAATTAATAGTGAAACTGAGGGAGGATTGGGCTTAACAATACCTTCTTACAGAACAGATGTGCAACGAGAAGCAGATATTATCGAAGAAATTTTAAGAGTTTATGGGTATAATAACATTGAGTTTTCACATAAATTAAACACTTCTATTTCTTTTGATTCAAATAAAGAAACGAAGATTGAAAACATTGTTGCCAATCAACTAAGCGCCTCGGGCTTTAATGAAACCATGGCAAATTCTTTGACAAAGCCAGAATATACAGCGCTGTCTGAAAATATAAATGCAGATGCAAATGTAGCAATGCTAAACCCTTTAAGTAACGATTTAAAGGTAATGCGACAGTCTTTGTTATTTAGTGGTTTAGAATCTGTTTCGTATAATATCAACAGGAAAAATAGTTCCTTGAAGTTTTATGAGTTTGGGAAGACCTATCATAAATACAATGAAAAATACCAAGAAGACAAGCACCTTACTTTATTTGTAACTGGAAATAGAACAAATGAAAGCTGGAATACCACGTCTAAAGTCTCTGATTTCTTTTATTTAAAAGGAATTATTACCAATGTTTTAGGCAGGTTGGGTATTGATACGCTAAAAACTTCGCCAACAAAACAAGACGTTTTTTCTGAAGGAATAACCTTAAGTCTAGGAAAAATGAAGTTGGTAGAATTTGGAGTTGTAAAAAGAGGCTTGTTAAAGGAATTCGGAATTAAGCAGGAAGTTTTATTTGCAGATTTTAACTGGGATACTATTTTAAAAATAACAGGCAATAAAAAAATAAAAGTAGCAGATTTACCTAAATTTCCAGCAGTTAAAAGAGATTTGGCTTTATTATTAGATGTAAAAACAGAGTTCAAAGAAATTTACAATTTGGCTTTTCAATCAGAGAAGAGTTTATTAAAAGAGGTAGACTTATTTGATGTGTATGAAGGCGATAAATTGCCCGAAGGGAAAAAATCATATGCAGTAAGTTTCTTAATTCAAGATGAAACCAAAACATTGGCAGACAAGCAAATTGAGAAAATAATGGAGAAATTACAGCAAACTTTCGAAAAGAATTTAGATGCTGTTTTAAGGTAGTAAAAAGCCATAAACGAACAAGAGTATTGCCTTATAAAGCAGCATCTGTACAATTAAATAAGTGAACAATTAAACGATTAAATAGGTAAATGTACAAACTTATAATACGTCCGATTTTATTTTTATTCGATCCAGAAAAAGTGCATTATTTTATTTTTTCTTTGATTAGAATTTTGTGCAAGATTCCATTTATTCCATCACTTTTTAGAAAATTATACCAGGTAAATGACAAGAAGTTAACGCGTAATTTATTCGGATTGCACTTTACAAACCCAGTTGGTTTGGCTGCTGGTTTTGATAAGAATGCGGTGTTGTATAATGAATTAGCAAATTTTGGCTTTGGTTTCATCGAAATAGGTACCGTGACACCTAAAGGTCAAGTTGGAAATCCTAAGAAGAGATTGTTTCGTTTAAAAGATGATCAGGGAATTATCAACCGGATGGGTTTTAATAATGATGGAGTAGAAGCGGCTATTAAAAATTTAAAAAAGAACAAGCATAAAGTAATTATTGGCGGTAATATTGGTAAAAATACAGCTACAAAGTCAGAAGATTACACACAAGATTATTTAGAGGTTTTTAGAGAACTGCATCCATTTGTAGACTATTTTGTTCTAAATGTAAGTTGCCCCAATGTTGGGAGTCACGCAAAACTAAATGATAAAAAGTATTTATTGGAGTTGATTACTGAATGCCAAAATCAGAATAATTTATTTCAGATTAAGAAACCTATCTTATTAAAGATTGCACCAGATTTAAATACGGCACAATTAGATGAGATTATAGCATTGGTTGCAGAAACTAAAATTGATGGTGTAATTGCTTCAAATACTTCTACAACAAGAGATAATTTAAAAGTATCTCAAGAGCGTTTAAAAGAAATAGGGAATGGCGGAGTTAGTGGTCAACCGATAAAGAATCAAAGTACCAAAGTAATTAAATACTTAGCAGATACTTCTAATAAATCTTTTCCAATTATTGGTGTAGGAGGAATTCACTCTGCAGAAGATGCCTTAGAAAAATTAAATGCTGGGGCGGATTTGGTTCAAATATATACAGGCTTTATTTACGAAGGACCAAGTTTGATTAAGAAAATTAACAAAGCACTTCTTAAAGCATAATTTTTACTGCTACTTTCTATTCATGATATAGAACGAAAGGTTGCTGTTGAATGGGTTGTTTTTACAGAAAAACAGATAAGACTCCGAAAAATAAAACTTGCACACCAACAATTGTAAAACTGATTTTAGCGTTTATAGTGGGCTTAAAAACCCAAATGATACTATGTATAATTACACTGGTTATAAACCACATCGCATAATTCTGTAAAGGAATAATATCATTTTCCCAAGACCAAAAGCCTAACTTCATAGCAACGGGTTCTACTAAAAAATCTAAGGCTGTCATGAGCACAGGAGGCAGTAAAATAAGCCAGATTGCTTTTTTTGTAAAGTATTGAACAAGTCCGTAGGTGCTAAGTGCTAAAAAAAGCCAATTTACACCAATTACGACAGGTGTTTCAAACAATTTAAATCCGAAGACGTTTCCATAAGAATAATTCCCGAATAACATCCCGGTAGCAACCCCAATTCCTTCCACAGAAAAACCAAAAGAAAATACAAGTAAAGAAAGTACTAAGAAACGTTGGCTAAAGTCTCTGTTTACTTTGTAAAAAATAAGTAAAGTAAGTACTAAGTTAAAGGGTGTAAGCGGTAGAAATATATCTCTATAAGAGGGAATACATATTCCTAGCAACCCAGAAAAATAGCACAAAAATAAAAGTCCAATCCACCGATTTTCTAACGAGGTATTTTTTTTCATTTTATAAGTTTATCGATAATTTTTGCAGAGGAGAGTGCCAAAGGAATTCCGCCACCGGGGTGCACACTCCCACCGCAGAAGAATAGATTTTTATATTCTGAAGAGAAATTTTTATGTCTAAAAAATGCTGCAAATCGGCTATTACTAGACGTTCCATATAAAGAACCTTTATAAGAGTTTGTTTTATCTTGAATCAGTTGGGGTGTTAGTTGTTCTTCAAATTCTATAAATGGTGCAATGTCTTCCCCTAAGGTTCTTGATACTTTTGTTAAAATACTTTGTCTTGCTTTGGCAATCATAGCATCCCAATCCTGACCAAATACTGAAGGCACATTGATCATTACAAACCAATTTTCTTTTCCTTTGGGTGCGTCTGCTTTTATTTGTTTACTCGTAATATTAATGTATATAGTTGGGTCTTCATAGATTGTTTTCGAATCAAATAGGTGTTTGAACTCTTCTTTATAATCTTCAGTAAATAGAATATTATGCACATCTAACGTTGGGAACTCTTTACCGATACCCCAATAAAAGATAAGTGCAGAACTAGACCGTTCTTGCGCATCTACTTTTTTTAGTTTTTGTGCAGAAGGTATTAATTTTTCGTAAACTGTATGAATATCTGCGTTGCAAACAACAATGGACGCATCATAATTCTTTGTTTTTGTTTGGACACTTTTCGCTAAATTATGAGCAACTTTAATAGCCGTTACTTCGGTGTTGTAATGAAACTGCACGCCAATTTCTTTTGCTAATTTCACCAAGCTATTCGTAATTTCATGCATGCCACCTTTTGGTAAATACGCTCCTAAACCAAACTCTAAATGAGGAATTATATTTAAAATACCTGGCGCCTTGTAAGGGTTAGAACCGTTATAAGTAGCATATCTATTGAAGATTCTAATTGTTTTAGAATCTTTAAATGTTTTTTCATTTACATGATTCATTGAACTGAAAATATGTAAAAAAGGAAGTTTGAAAACAGAAATGAATGTTTTGATAGAAAGAAAAGAGCTGATTTTATGGAGTGATTTACTTAAAAAAAGTGATTCTGTTGCCTCATAAATAAATTTGCTTTTTTTGAGGTGTTTTTTGACGCTTTCAGCAGAGTCAATTGTTTTAAGATTTATTTCATTTGCAAAAGTATGAATGTCTGAATTTGCCGAAATTTTAGTTCCGTCTTCATAGAAGTAATTGCATAAAATGTCAAGCTGATTGTACTTAAAGTAATCAGAAGGATTTTTTCCAGAGATTTCAAAAAGTTCAGTAACTAAGTTGGGCATGGTAAAAAGAGAAGGCCCTGCATCAAAACGATATCCATTTCCAGTAAGTTGCGTGAGTTTTCCACCAGGATATGCATTTTTTTCAAGAACTTGAACCACATATCCTTTATTTTGCAGTCGAATTGCGGAAGCAATACCGGCAATTCCTGCACCAATAATTACAGCCTTTTTCACAGCGATTTTAATGTTATGCTAACGTTATTTCTAAACTTACTTTTTCTAGCTACTTTCATAAAAATAAATTATTAAGCTTTTACTTTTCTAATCTCTTCTTTCATATATTTCCACGGTACTACTAGCATTCCAAAGCATTCTCCATGTTCTTTTCCTATGTGTTTGTGATGTATTTTGTGCGCTCTACGAATTGCTTTTAAGTATACAGTTTCACTGTTTCGAAACCATTTAAAGCGCTGATGAATAAATACTTCATGCACTAGGAAGTAGGCAATTCCGTATGCTAATATTCCAAAACCAACATACATTAAAGACCAAATAGCAAACATAGAACCCAACATAATGCACAGCCAAGAAGGAATTGCATAGATGAGAAAAAAAACGTCATTTCTTTCAAAAAAACGTTTTCTATTAGGCACGTGGTGGTCTAGATGTAAACTCCATAAAAAACCGTGCATTACATATTTGTGTGTAAACCAAGCCATAAACTCCATACCCCAGAAGGTTGCAAAAATAATTATAAAACCCATTACTTATTTATAAACTTAAAAATATGCTACTTACTTTAGCTGGCCTAACCGCTGCAAATCAAAGGATATAATTGTACTTTCTAAAGTTTAATATTACTTTTAAAGTTCTAAAAACAATTTATTTACTCCTTCTTTTTCTTTTATCAAAGGTACGTATTTTGGCAGGTAAGTTTTTATTTTTGTTTATATTTTTATCATTAATCATAAACAAAATAAAACAATAATTTTAAGTTATTTAGCCGCTAGATATTAATGTTAGTTACTAAAAGAGTGAAGCACATCAAATGATAATTCATTTAAACGCCATTACTTTTTAGCAATCGTAAAAAAGTGTATTTTTACCTTTATGATAGAAACACTTTTGTCTTTTGCCCTGGCTACTTCTGTTTTATCCATTTCTCCAGGACCAGATAATATTTTTGTTTTAACACAAAGTATTGTGAATGGCAGAAAATTTGGTTTAGCAACTGTTATCGGTTTAATTTCTGGATGTTTGGTGCACACAACCTTATTGGCTTTTGGGGTTTCAGCAGTTATAAAAGCCTCTGAAAGTCTGTATACAGGTATTAAAATATTTGGGGCAGTCTACCTTTTATATTTAGCTTACAAAGTGTATAAGACGGATGCTAGTATTATGGTGTCCAAAGAAAATGCACCAAAGAAGAGTACAAGTCAGTTATTTAAACAAGGCTTTATAATGAATGTTTTAAATCCGAAGGTTTCTATTTTCTTCTTAGCTTTTTTTCCAGGTTTTTTATATAGTGAAACTATAAATACAGTAACTCAGTTTTATGTTTTAGGGTTTATCTTTATGTTTGTTTCATTTATTATTTTCTCTTTAATAGCGATACTTGCAGGTTCAATTTCAAAAAAAATTAAGAGCAATACAAAAATTGGTTTTTACTTCAAATGGATTCAAATTATTGTTTTTATTTTGATAGCAGTTTTTATCTTACTCTAAGACCTTTCATTGTTTTCTTAATTTTCAGGCATAAAAAAACCTCATAAACTTTTAACGCTTATGAGGTCTTATATCTTATTAGAATTTCTTTCTAACTTTCTTTACGTTTTCTACCGAATCCTCCAGAAGATTTTCTTTCTCCACCAGAACTTCTATCAGGTCTGTCAGAAGAACGTCTTTCAGATGAGCCTCTACTGCTTCCAGAATCACTTCTTCTAGATGATGAGGAAGAAGATGAACCTGAACCTTCTCTACGTCTTCCAAAGCCACCGCCTTCTTTTTTGCCTCCGAAAGATTTTTTACCACCTCTTCGTCCGCCACCAGAGCGTTCTTTTTTAGTAATTTCTATGTTTACTGAACGTCCGTCAAAATCTGGTTGATTTGAAGAAAATGCTTCTAATGTTTTGTCTTCAAAGTTTTTATCAATTTCAAAGAAAGAAAAAGTATCTAAAATATCAATAGATCCAATTTCTACTTTATCTCCAATATTTTGTTCATTAATTAAACCAATTAATTTCCCTGGATTTAAATTATCTTTTCTACCAATATTAATGAAGAAACGAGTCATGTTCTCATTTTCTGTTCTTGCTCTAGAATTATCTTTTGAAGATAAATCGTTTAAATCCTTCGCATTTTCATAATAAGCTAACATGGTGGTAAACTCTAAAGAAACAAATTTTTGAATTAATTGTTCTCTATCTAAACCTTCTAACTTTTCATAAATACTTGGTAAAAACTCATTTATTTGAGTCTCATTTACTTCAATATTCACAACCTTGTCAATTAAACTCATTAATTGATTTTGGCAAATATCTTTTCCGGAAGGAACCTTAGCTTCTGTAAATTTCTTTTGAATGATTTTTTCGATAGGACGTAATTTTCCTTTCTCTTTTCCATTCACTAAAACAATAGAAATACCTGTATTTCCTGCTCTACCAGTTCTACCGCTTCTGTGTGTGTAGTTTTCTATCTGATCTGGTAATTTATGATTTATAACATGTGTTAATTCAGTAACATCCAATCCACGTGCTGCAACATCTGTAGCAACTAAGATTTGAATTGTTTTCTTTCTGAATTTACCCATTACAGAATCTCGTTGTCCCTGAGATAAATCTCCGTGCAAAGCATCTGCACTATACCCGTCTTTAATTAAATTATCTGCAACTTCTTGAGTTTCTCTACGAGTTCTACAAAAGATAATTGCATAAATATCAGGATTTATGTCTGCTATTCTTTTTAAAGCTGGGTAACGTGTTCTTTCTGTAACTGAATAATATTCGTGGCTAACACTATCTGCACCTTGATTTTTTTGACCAGAAGTAATTTCTACTGGCTTGGTCATATAGTTTCTAGCGATAGATTCAACTTCTCTAGGAAAAGTTGCAGAAAATAATAAGGTTTGTTTTGTTTCTGGTGTTGCTTCTAAGACTTTATCTAATTCGTCTTTGAACCCCATATTTAACATCTCATCTGCTTCGTCTAAGACTAACCACTTAACGTTTCCTAATTTTAAAGCTCTTCTTTTAATTAAATCCACTGTTCTACCAGGAGTTCCAACAACAATTTGAGAACCTCTTTTTAAAGATCTAATTTGATCTTCCATACTAGAACCACCATAAACGGTAGTTACCTTAACGTCTGGTAAGTATTTGCAAAAGTCTTTTATATTATTACCAATTTGAACAGCAAGTTCTCTTGTTGGTGATAAAATGATGGCTTGTACGTTACCACTGTTGCTATCTAAAAGCTCTAATATTGGTAAACTAAAAGCAGCAGTTTTACCTGTACCTGTTTGCGCAAATGCTTTTAAATCGCTTGTAGATGAAATAATTTGTGGAATTGCTTTTTCTTGAATTACAGTTGGCTTTTCATACCCTAAATCTGTTAATGCTTTAATGATAGGCTCTTTTAAACCTATTTCTAAAAATGTTGACATTGCTGTGTTTTTTGTAGATTCACAGAACGCCTACCTGCAAACCCAATTATAAATTTGGACTTGATTTTCTATTGAGTTCCCTCAAAATTAAAATCGTGCAAAGGTACTGGAAATTTAAGAAATAACAAGGTTTAGAATGTTTAATTTATTTCACTTAATTCCTTAAGCTGCTTGTATATATTTCCCGAGGAAATAGAGGCATACCCATTTTCGACAATTCCATTCTTATTGACAAGAATAGTCCGATGGATTTTACTTGTTAGAAAGTTATTTTTAAGTGTTTTGGAGTTGATGAAATATTGATTTTTAATATCAATATTCTTAATTCTATTTGTATTATCTCCATCAATTTCTATCACAGCAAAGTTTAATAGAGGATATTTTTTTTGTAAAAATGGAATTCTAGAGCCAATAAATGATTTAGAAATATATTTTTTGTCCCAAAAAAGTAGAACAGAATTTTTATTAATTGTAAAATCTTCTATATTTATCGGTTGGTTTGTGAAATCTGAAATTTTAAAACCTTTAATTTCATCACCTTTACGAACTACTTTATTATCTCGTACAAGGTTTTTTACCAACAATTTATCTTTTTTGTTCGATGATAAAGTTAAAAAGAGATCAAATGCTTTTTGATTTAAGTCACAGCTAGATTTTCTGTAAAAATGATCTAAAACTGTTCTTTTTAATAAAGCGTTTTTTGAGTTTTTTGAGCTTATTTTAGTATCAATCGTCTTTAATAAGTCTAAAGTAAAATCAGATGAAAACTCCTCTTTCATTGGTTGATGACCATTTGTATAAGTGAGGTTATACAGATAGTTTGTCATATACCTTGCATAAGGAGTATAATACATTAAAGAATTACTATTGTAATTTAAATTTTTTCTATACTCGTAAAAAGATGTTTCGATTTTAGGAAAACTATCTTCTCTTGAAATGTAAACATGATTTATTGGATATCTTTCGACTTTTGAGTAAATAGGATAGATTAAAGCAGTTTTGAGTATTTTAAAATAGCTCTCAGTTTCTTTTGGATGCTTTTCTATATAGTCACGGTAGGTATTTAATTTGAACTTCACAATAGAGTCAATCTTACTTTTATAAGCTTTAGGCTGAAGTTTGTTTAATTGATAAAAGACTTTTCTTTCAATTTCTGTTTCTAAAAAAATATCAATTAATATATTGTTTCTCTCAGCTCCTTTACCAGCAAATACTAGAGATTCATCAAAGTCCCAAGTATTTAAACGCAACATTAAACTATCTTTTGGTTCTAAATAAATATATTGGTTTTCATTACCGTGCTGAAAGTAATACAATCCTTCATTTAAATTATCATAAGTTCCCAAAAATTTATTTCGGTCATTTAAAAAAAGTGTATCAATTACTTTATCGTTAGAATAAAGCACAACAAATTTGGTTTTGGGATTGATTATTTTACCTCCAAAAAAAGTATTTAAGCTTTCTTTATTGCTATTACAATTTACCAAAATTACACAAATGCATAATAAAGCGATATAATTGTATATTTTTTTTGTCATAAATACATTTACCTAATAGGTTATAACAAATGTAGAAATTAGAAATAGGTAAATTTGTTAATTCACTGTTAAAATAGCCTTAAAATCATGTCAATTTCATAAGAATACCCTAAAAAGTATTGAATATATAAGTTAAAAAGAAAAATGGAATTTGTACTTTTGCAGAAATTTTAAAAAGTTTATTTATGTTATCAGTTTCTAACTTATCTGTCCAATTTGGAAAACGTATTTTGTTCGATGAAGTAAATACAAAGTTTCTTCATGGAAATTGTTACGGCATTATTGGAGCAAATGGGGCAGGAAAATCTACTTTCTTGAAAATTATTACAGGAGAGCAAGAGCCAACTTCAGGACAAGTGCATTTAGACAAGGGTAAACGGATGTCTGTTTTAACACAAGATCACTACAAGTTTGATGAATTCCCCGTTTTAGAAACTATTGTAATGGGAAATAAAGATTTGTTTAAAATTAAAAAACAAATTGATGAATTGTATGCGGACTATACAGACGAGAATGCAGAGAAAATAGGAGAGCTACAAATTATTTTTGAAGAAATGGATGGTTGGAATGCAGATTCTAATGCAGCCGCAATGTTATCTAATTTAGGCATAAGAGAAGATTTACATTATACCTTAATGAAAGATTTGGATGGTAAACAAAAGGTACGTGTACTTATTGCACAAGCTTTATTTGGAAATCCTGATGTTTTAATTATGGATGAGCCAACTAATGATTTAGATTTTGAAACGATTTCTTGGTTAGAAAATTTCTTAGCAAATTTCGAAAATACTGTAATTGTCGTTTCGCACGACAGGCACTTTTTAGATGCAGTTTGTACCCACATTTCTGATATTGATTTTAGTAAAATAAATCATTATTCTGGGAATTATACTTTCTGGTATGAATCTAGCCAATTAGCAGCAAAACAAAGAGCACAACAAAATAAAAAATCAGAAGATAAAAAGAAAGAATTAGAAGACTTTATTCGACGGTTTTCTGCCAATGTTGCAAAATCTAAACAAGCAACTTCGCGTAAAAAAATGATTGAAAAGTTAAGAGTCGAAGACATTAAACCCTCAAGTAGAAGATATCCTGCAATTATTTTTGAGAGAGATAGAGAGGCTGGAGATCAAATTTTAAATGTAGAGGGTTTATCTAAAGAGTTTGAAAATGAAAAATTGTTTGATAGCGTGCATATCAACCTAAATAAAGGCGATAAAATTGCAATTATTTCGAAAAACTCGAGAGCAATTAGTGCTTTTTATGATGTTATTACAGAAAATGATAAAGCAGATGCAGGTAAATTCTCTTGGGGAGTTACTACCACGCAGTCTTATTTACCTTTGGATAATTCAACATTTTTTCAAGATGGCCAATTAAATTTAGTTGACTGGCTTAGACAATACGCACAAACAGAAGAAGAGCGAGAAGAAGTTTTTATACGTGGTTTTTTAGGGAAAATGATTTTCTCTGGTGAAGAAGCTTTAAAGAAAAGTA
>Ga0075446_10000694_pt1 | contig 13796 bp, 10 predicted proteins | sample CoawatmetaG05DNA_FD_71590 | JGI IMG/M metagenome (GOLD analysis project Ga0075446, IMG submission 71590) | Marine microbial communities from the West Antarctic Peninsula - Coastal water metaG058-DNA | ecosystem: Environmental > Aquatic > Marine > Coastal | place: Atlantic Ocean: West Antarctic... | reverse complement strand
ATAGCTGTTACGTAAGGATATATCTTGGCCTCTTCAAATCGTTTTGCGGTCTTTATCATAGCTGCTGCTGCCTCTGTAGGCAGTCATGCCAGTCAATTCCAAGAGCTTTTCCAATTGGCACAGGCCAATGATCCCAGTTATATCGCTGCCCAACATACGCTTAATTCTAAATTAGAAATTATTCCTCAAGCGAACAGCGCATTCATGCCAGAGATTAGTGGCAGCGTGAACGAAAGCCAATCCTTAAATGCTGGAGCTAACATCCATACCTATGGGGTTAAAGTAGCGCTGCCTCTGAGGCTAGATGCGTTTTATAGCCTCAAAGTAGCAGAGAAAATGGCTGCTGGGGCGCGCATTAACTTTGAAAAAACACATCAAGATCTTATTTTCTCTGTGATTAATCGTTATGTTGCTGTGATCAAACAGCAGCACCAAATGTCTTCAAGTTTGGCGGAAGTCACCGCTGTGGAACAGCGTTTAAAACAAACACAACAGCAAGTTGATCTGGGTATCAGTAGCATCATAGAACTGCAGGATGTGAAAGCTAACTTTCAACAATTGCAGGTGAACTTATTGCAGGTTCAACAAGACTTAAGCTTAGCCCGTGCCAACCTTGAGAATCTAACTAATCAGACACTACCCCCAAAGCTTCCTGCTCTAGCCAGCAGCTTCAATGCTGCTAGTTTGGTCGCTATTGATTCTTTGGAAAACTGGTTTGAGCTAGCACAAAATAATAACTTAGACATTGCCCACAACAAGTTGGCCGTTCAGCAGGCCTACCATAACTACCAAGTTAAGGATGTGGGTTTATACCCAAAAGCCAGTATCAGCATGTCACAAAACTACAGCAGCAGCACTGGTACTAGCCAGTTCTTTGCAGTGGGTGTAACGGGCACTTTCTTTGACGGTGGTTTGAATCAATCTCAGACTAACGAAGCTAAAGAAGCTTGGTATGCCAGCCAACAACAAGGCCAAGCTCTGCTTAAAACGACGCAACAAGAAATTAGGCGTTGGCACCAAGCTTTAGATACAAGTCGTCAACAGATTCAAGCCCTAGCGCAGTTGAACAAGGCTGTGCAGGCCTCATTAGACGGAAAAAATACAGAATATACCTTAGGTTTGAGAGACATTAGCGATATTTTGGACGCAGAAAAATTAGTTTTTTCGGCTCAACGCAGTTGGGATAATGCAAGACTTGACTTAGTGTTAAATCAATTACGCTTAAAACGAGCCAGTGGTTTGTTAAATGGTAGCGACTTAGCTCAACTGGACCAGTGGTTTAACTAATTTCAGAGATCAGTTCAGCCACTTTGGCGTTAGGATTTTGTTGTAAAATCGCCAAAAGGTCTAACAAGGTTTTAATAGCCAAGCGTGGATTAAGGTAATATTGCGCGCCATATATCGTGCGACATTGAAGCATAAATTGCCATAAGCCCATATCGTCAATCAGATAGTTGTTAGCTTCACCGTAGGCCTGCAGATGGCGTAACTTTTGCAACAACTCATCCATTTCTGTTTCTTGCAGCGGTTGTAACTCAATCACAGGTCCAGATACATCGATCAAACCTGCTTGCGCCAGACGATTGAATGCAAGCCTACTCTTCAGAGCTGGCATGCTATAAAGGCCTTTCTTCTCATCATAAACAAATTCAGGGGTACCTAAAAATACGAAGCCCATACCATGGACTTGACCTTGCAAGCAGTCATTAACAATATTAAGAATTTCATTAAAGTTATTGATACGAGTCTGCTTGTGGCTTAATTCATGCAATGCCACCATCTCGTCTAAACAGATGAGTAAGCCGGGATAACCTGCCATACGCACGAATTGGCAGAGCATTTTTAAACCACTGAAAAAATTACGATAGTCTATAATACTGCGCACGCCCAAAGCAGCTTTAGCGTCAGTCAAATTAGTAAACTCACCTCTTAGCCACCTTAATGCTGTGCTTTTTAATATATCGTCTTGCTGTTCCAAAGCATGGCAGTAACGCTGAATGACTGTGATAAAGTCAAAGCCTCCAGCCAGTTCTTCAAAATCTTTTAAGCGCTGAGCTATATGAGTTTCTGGGGGCACATTATCGATATGGGCTTCACGCAAGTTGGTTAAGATAAAACGCTCTACGATGTTGATTAAAGCGCTACCGTTAGGCCTTGCCTTGGTGCTAAAGGAGCGCACTATTGCTGAGTAAAGATTGCGCGTCTCCCCGGTTTTTGCTTGCAGCCTTTTGTCTGGAGAAAGCGTAGCAGTCCCTACGACCAAACCCTGTTTAATCCCGTGTTGCCTAGTGAGTTCGCCAATAAAGGTTTTACCACTGCCATAATTGCCTGTCACAAAGCGCACACAAGAGCCACCTTTGGCAATGTGCAGTATGTCTTTGTCCAAGGTTTCTAGCTCACCTTCCCTGCCAACCTTAATTAAGTCTAAACGATCTGCAGGCACCACGCCTGCCCGCAAAGACTTTAAAACTTGGTCACATTGCACGGCAGAAAGTTGGCTCATGATTTAACGTTCCATTTAACCATCTTGATCTATACGACTGGCTACAGCACTTTGTTGATGCTTATATTTAGCATCTACTCGCTTGTTATAAGGCCTAAGCGCTGGACTGGAGAGGGTTTCAAAATTTATAGCCCCAATAGTCATGTTGGGTTTTAATGCTAAGGGTAACTTACCGCTGTTAAAACACTCTAACACAATCGCCCCACTCCAGCCTGGATCAATGCGATGCGCCGTGACGTGGACCATCAACCCTAAACGTGCCAAAGAAGAGCGCCCATCTAGCCATCCCACGTGATCATCAGGAATAGTAATCGACTCTAAGGTTACAGCCAGCGCAAGTTCACCGGGATGAAGAAAAAAACTTTCTCCTTCTGTAATCACAATTTCTTCGCTCATGATGGCTTCAAGGGTACTATTAATTTCTTCCCGACTGGCGCTAACGTCAACAAATGGACGGGCGTGATCCTTAAACACACGAAAACTATTACCTAAACGTAGGTCGACACTGACCCCCGTAATTACGCTATCATCTGGCCGTGGCTCAATGCCAATTTTTCCAGCGTTGAGGGCTGCTATAATGTCTTTATCACTTAATCGCATCTTATTTAGTCTTCATCTACACTGATGCTAGGCATGGCTTGATGAGCCCCATCAAGCTTGGCTACGAGGGTATGTGCAAGCTGCACATAGGTTTGTGCAGCAGCAGAAGTGGGTTCAGCCACTACTGATGGTGTACCACCATCTACAAGGATGCGAATTTCCATACTCAATGGTAGGCTAGCCAAAAGTTCAGTGCCATACTCTTGCGCTAATGCAACGCCACCGCCAGCACCAAAAATAGCTTCCTCGTGACTACATTGACTACACACGTGAGTGCTCATGTTTTCCACCACACCAAGCACAGGTACATTCACCTTTTTAAACATTTCAATACCCTTACGGGCATCAAGCAAGGCTAAGTCTTGAGGTGTAGTGACGATCACCGCACCCGACACTTGGGCCTTCTGGCACAAAGTTAACTGAATGTCACCTGTACCTGGTGGCATATCAACAAACAGGTAATCCAATTCTCCCCAGTTAGTCTGCAGCAGCATTTGCTGTAATGCCCCAGCCGCCATTGGACCACGCCACACCATGGGCGAGTTGGCATCCACTAAGAAGGCCATGGACATGACGCTCACACCATGGGCTTGGATAGGAAGGAACCATTTTTCTTGCATCGTTTCTGGGTGGTTACCTTCAGCAATGCCTAACATCAGGCCTAGGCTTGGACCATAAATATCCGCGTCTAACACACCAACTTTAAAACCTGCTTGCGCCATGGCTAGCGCCAGATTAACTGTGGTAGTAGATTTGCCTACCCCACCTTTACCTGAAGCTACGGCAACGATGTGTTTAATATCTTGTAAGCCTTCTGGTCTTGTATCGCTCATTTTATGTCCTATTAATTGCGTTTATGCAACACCACACCGCATTCAGCATGGTGAGTGTATGGAAATTGGTCAAATAAAGCCAAGCGCTTTAAGTCATGGGTTTGTTTGAGTTCTTGTAAGTTATCCAGCAAAGTTTCTGGATTGCAGGAAATATAAATCACCTGATCAAACTGTTGCACTAAAGCTAATGTTTCAGCATCTAAACCCGCCCTTGGAGGATCGACTAAGATGGTTCCAAAATCAAAACTTGATAAGTCTACTTGAGCCAAGCGTCGAAAGGGGCGCACACCCGCCAATGCTTGAGACATTTCTTCACTCGACAAGCGCACTATAGTGACATTATCAATGCCATTTTCAGTCAAATTAAAGTGTGCAGAGTTGACCGACGATTTGGCAATCTCTGTAGCCATTACTTTACCAAACTGAGCCGCTAAAGGCAGTGTGAAGTTGCCATTACCGCAATACAACTCCAACAAGTCAGGCTTAGTTCCCACACCAAATCGTTCGATGCTGTCGCAGGCCCAAGTGATCATTTGCTCATTGACACTCGCATTGGGTTGGGTAAATGCATTCTCGACCTGCTGATAGTGATACTTGCGGCCTCTGATCTGCAAGGTCTCCATAATATGACCCATGCCCAACACATGCTTTTGTTTGCGTGCACGACCAATAATATTGATACCCAACTCAATACGCAAGGTATCAGCCAATAACAACCAATCATCCCCTAACTGCTTATGGTACAGCAGGCTGACTAATATTTCGCCTCGCTGACTGCTCAAAAAATCTATTTGAAATAGCTTTTTGCTCAATACAGATGATGCTTTGATACCTTCTAATAACGGCAGCATTAGCGCATTAATGCGCTCGCTAGCTTGAATAAAGGAGTCAATCCGAATGGGTTGATACTTATTCCCGGGTGGAAACATGGCATAAAATAGATCATCTCCCTCATGCCACATGCGAAATTCAGCACGCATGCGATAATGATCTGGCCTTGATGGAAATACTTCCAAAGCAACAGCTGCAGAAAAGTCACCCAACTGGTCAAAATGAGACCGGATATGTAAACTTTTCGCATCTAGCAAGATTTGGTATTGCTGCGGTTGTATGGGCTCAATGGCCAAAGACCTACTCCTTGAACGCGGTACTGAAATCAGGCTGGATTATAACAGGCCAATTGGGCATAAATACATAATCCTATGCTTCTAAGAAGAGAAACTATAGGCGTTACCACCAATGTTTTGTACAATAGAGGCTGAAACATCAAATCCATTATTATGCGCTTCATTTAGCGCCTTAAGAAACTCGAATTAACCCATGACCAAGACAACTGATCGCGAAATACTTGTTACCAGCGCCTTACCCTATGCCAACGGTTCCATTCATATTGGTCACATGCTGGAGTATGTGCAAACAGATATATGGGTTAGATTTCAACGCCATATTGGCAACACCTGCCATTATGTCTGTGCTGATGATGCCCATGGTACTGCCATTATGTTGCGTGCAGAACAAGAAGGTATTACCCCAGAGCAGTTAATCGCTAATGTGCAGGCCGAACACGAGCAAGATTTCAAAGATTTTCAGGTGTCTTTTGATAACTTTTACTCCACTCATTCACCTGAAAATAAAGACTTCTCAGAGTACATTTATAAAGCCTGTGAAGCCAAAGGCCACATTGCCTCGCGCACGATTACCCAAGCTTTTGACCCAGAAAAACAACTGTTTTTAGCAGATCGATTCATTAAGGGAACCTGCCCTAAGTGCAAAACCCCAGATCAATATGGTGATAATTGTGAAGCTTGTGGAGCCACCTACTCTCCAGCTGAGTTAATTGAACCTAAATCTGCTATTTCTGGAGCTACGCCAGTTCAAAAAGAATCCACTCACCTATTTTTTAAGCTACCTGACTTTGAAAACTTGTTAAAAGACTGGACTCGCAGTGGCAGCTTACAAAGTGAAATTGCTAATAAGCTTGCAGAATGGTTAGATTCCGGCCTACAAGAGTGGGATATTAGCCGTGACGCACCCTACTTTGGGTTTGAAATTCCAGGTCAAAAAGACAAGTTTTTTTATGTCTGGTTGGATGCTCCAATTGGTTATATGGCAAGTTTTAAGAATTTATGTGATCGCAGTGCAGACCTTGACTTTGACCACTATTGGAACAAGAATTCGACCACAGAGCTTTATCACTTTATTGGTAAAGACATCATAAACTTCCATGGTTTATTTTGGCCTGCCATGCTGTATGCGGCTGAATTCCGCACCCCAACGGCTGTCTATGCCCATGGCTTTTTAACGGTAAATGGGCAGAAGATGTCTAAATCACGTGGTACCTTTATCAAAGCAGGCACCTATCTTCGCCATCTTCAACCCGAGTACTTGCGTTATTATTTTGCTGCTAAATTGAACAACAAAGTAGATGACTTAGACTTAAACTTAGACGATTTTGTGCAGCGCGTAAACTCTGACCTAGTGGGCAAAGTAGTCAATATTGCCAGTCGCAGTGCGGGCTTTATTAGTAAGAAATTTAATGGTCAGCTTAGCCCTTTAGTGAGTGAACCTGAATTACTCAAAGCCTTTGCTGATGAACAGCATACCATTGCCGAATATTATGAAAAACGTGAGTTTGGTAAAGCCATTAAAGCCATTATGGCCCTGGCTGATCAAGCTAATCAATACATCGCAGATAAAGAACCGTGGGTTTTGGCTAAGCAAGAAGGCATGGAACAACAAGTACAAGACATTTGCTCAACAGGCTTAAACATGTTCCGCACGTTAATGATTTATTTAACACCTGTGTTACCCATAATGTCCGCCGATGTGACTAAATTCCTCAATGATGACCTAGCTTGGGCTAGCCTAGATACGCCCCTCATTGACCATGGTATTGAGAAATTCAAGCCTTTAATGACTCGCATTGATGCCAGTCAAATCGAGGCTATGCTTGAGGACTCTAAGGTTGAAGTGGCAAAAGAACTTGCCCTCAAAGCAAAATAAGGCAACCAGACGAATAGACGAATAGACGAGGCAAGGGTAGCGAGCAAAGTGAGAAAAGAAACGTCAACCACGTTAAAAAACTGATCTATTTAAATGCATTTAATATAGACCAACAAAAAGGCCACCCTTGGGTGGCCTTTTTAATGACTATCAGTCAGTCGCAATTAAGACCAACCTGTCACTTCTTTTAATGCCTTACCAATTTCAGCGAGAGAGCGCACAGTTTTAACACCCGCATCATTGAGGGCCGCAAACTTTTCATCAGCTGTGCCTTTACCACCAGAAATAATGGCACCAGCATGGCCCATCCGTTTACCTGCTGGAGCAGTGACGCCAGCAATGTATGAGACCACAGGCTTGGTGACGTTAGCTTTAATATAAGCTGCCGCCTCTTCTTCTGCAGTACCACCAATTTCACCGATCATCACAATCGCTTCTGTAGCTGGATCTTTTTCAAACAATGCCAATACATCAATGAAGTTAGTGCCTGGGATAGGATCTCCACCTATGCCTACGCAAGTAGACTGGCCATAACCTGCATCTGTCGTTTGTTTAACGGCTTCGTAGGTTAAAGTGCCAGAACGAGACACAATGCCCACCTTACCTGGCAAATGGATATGGCCTGGCATAATGCCGATTTTACATTCGCCTGGGGTAATAACTCCAGGACAGTTAGGGCCTACTAAACGAACACCTAATTGATCACAAACGACCTTGCACTCCAACATATCTAGAGTTGGAATACCTTCAGTGATGGCAACAATAAACTTAATACCTGCGTTTGCAGCTTCAAGGATCGAATCCTTACAAAAAGCTGCTGGCACGTAGATAACAGAAGCCTCAGCACCAGTAGTGGCAATGGCTTCACTCACCGTATTAAAAACCGGCAGACCCAAGTGCGTTGTGCCACCTTTTCCTGGTGTCACACCGCCCACCATTTTTGTACCGTATTCAATGGCTTGTTCAGAATGAAAGGTGCCCTGACTACCCGTAAAACCTTGGCAAATTACCTTAGTGTGCTTGTCAATTAAAATGCTCATGCTTGACCTCCAGCTGCAGCAACTACTTGTTGAGCTGCACCGCTCAGACTGGTAGCGGCAATAATATCAAGGCCACTTTCAGCCAGCTTTTGACTACCCAATTCGGCGTTATTACCTTCCAAACGCACGACTACTGGCACACTTACGCCTACCTCTTTAACGGCGCCAATAATGCCTTCTGCAATCAAGTCACAACGCACAATACCGCCAAAGATATTGACTAACACAGCCTTTACACTGTCGTCAGACAAAATAATTTTAAAGGCTTCGGTGACACGTTCTTTGGTTGCACCACCCCCAACATCAAGGAAGTTAGCGGGGAAACCCCCATGCAAGGCCACAATATCCATGGTGCCCATAGCCAAACCAGCACCATTAACCAAACAACCAATGGTGCCATCTAAGGCCACATAGTTTAAATCCCACGAAGCAGCATGGGCTTCACGCTCATCATCTTGACTTGGGTCGTGCATGGCTTGAATATCTTTGTGACGATAGACCGCATTACTATCAATAACAACCTTGGCATCTAGGCAATGTAAATCACCTTGCTCAGTCACTACTAGAGGATTGATTTCCAACAACGCTAAGTCTTTGTCTTGGAACAATTGAGCCAAACCAATAAAAATCTTAGTGAACTGACTGACCTGCTTGCCCTTAAGGCCTAACTTAAATGCCAACTCACGTCCTTGGTATGGCTGAGCTCCAGTTAGGGGGTTAATCTCTGCCTTTAAAATCTTCTCTGGCGTTTCTTCGGCTACTTGTTCAATTTCTACACCACCCTCAGTAGATGCCATAAACACAATGCGCTGAGTACTTCGATCCACCACAGCACCCAAGTAAAGCTCTTGGGCAATATCGGTACAGGGTTCAATATAAACCTTCGAAACAGGCTGACCATCTGCATCCGTCTGATAAGTTACCATGCGTTGACCTAACCACTTATTGGCAAAATCAGCAGCTTCTTGCTTAGAAGAAATCAATTGCACACCGCCTGCCTTACCGCGACCGCCTGCGTGAACTTGAGCCTTAATTACCCAACGATCCCCTGGAATTTGATCCAGTGCCGCCATAGCTTCCGCTGCCGTATCTACGGCAATGCCAGTAGAGACGGGCAAACCGTATTGGGCAAACAGTTGTTTGCCTTGATATTCATGAAGATTCATTGTGATGCCTGTTTACTTAAATTTAAAATTAACCTGAATACTTATTTTCTTTTTTTCCTGTTAGCCATATGGATGGCATGGCCATCTACAGCTAACGCTGCCTCATGAATGGCCTCACCCATTGAGGGGTGGGCAAACACTGTAAGCGCTAGATCTTCAGCACTTGATCCAAACTCCATCGCAATAACCGCCTGAGCAATTAATTCAGACGCGTTACCACCGATAATGTGGCAACCTAATATGCGATCTGTTTCAGCATCAGCAATCAACTTTACAAAGCCCTGCGTGTCATTGGCTGCCATTGCTCGGCCTGAAGCTGTAAATGGGAATTTCCCCACTTTAATGGCCACCCCTTCTGCCTTTAATTCTTGCTCTGTTTTACCCACCCATGCTAATTCTGGATGAGTATAGATAACCCATGGAATACAGTCATAATTCATCAAGGTTTTATGACCCGCAATAATGTCTGCAACCATCATGCCCTCTTCCGAAGCCTTATGAGCTAGCATGGGGCCTCGAACGATATCACCAATGGCATAAACCCCAGGTGCATCAGTTTTACAACGCGTACTCACGTGCACAAATCCACGCCCATCTACAGCGACTCCTGAGTCAGCTGACAACAGGCCCTCAGTGTACGGTTTACGACCAACAGCAACAATCAACTTATCGAAAGTTAGGGTCTCAGAGTCGCCATCGGCCTTTTTAACGGCGACTTTAACTTCGTTATTAGCAACTTCAGTAGAGGTTACCAGGGCACCAAGGCGAATATTCATGCCTTGTTTCTTTAAACACTTAGCTGCTTCTTTTGATAAATCCTTATCAATGGTGCTCAAAAAGTTATCCATTGCCTCTAGGACAACAACCTCACTCCCTAAGCGTTGCCATATGGTACCCATTTCCAAACCAATTACGCCAGCACCGATGATACCCAAGCGTTTAGGCACTTGCTTGATATTTAATGCGCCCACGTTATCAATAATAATATCTTCAGTTAAGGGCGCTGAGGGGATAGTTACAGGTACAGATCCTGCGGCCAAAATAACGTTACCCGCTTTTAAATGGCTTTCGCTGCCATCAGCAGCGGTCACTTTAACCCCACGATCTTTTTGTAATTGACCCGTACCATGAATTAAGGTCACACCATTGGCTTTAAATAAACCCGCCACGCCCATAGTGAGATTGTCTACAATGGTATTTTTACGAGCTAGCATAGCGGCAACGTCTATTGAGACTTCACCCGTATTGATGCCATGAGATTCAAATTCATGTTTAGCGTCGTGGAATTTATGTGTTGAATCTAATAACGCTTTTGAAGGAATACAACCAACATTTAAGCAAGTTCCACCTAAAACGGGAGCACCTTTGTCATTGGTCCATTTTTCCACGCAGGCGGTCTTTAAACCTAACTGCGCCGCTCGAATTGCGGCTACATAACCACCAGGGCCACCACCAATAACCACCAAGTCAAATTCTTGGGACATAATATTTCCTCAGATTTTGTGCCCACGCTGGATCACAACGTAAACTTAAATAAACACACGGGCTTAGATCTCAAGCAATATCCGCGCTGGGTCTTGCAGTAATTCCTTAACGGTAACTAAGAACTGAACTGCTTCTTTACCATCAATCATTCGATGATCGTATGATAAAGCTAAATACATCATTGGTCGGATGACCACTTGACCATTTTCTGCCACTGGACGATCTTGAATTTTATGCATACCCAAGATTGCAGTTTGAGGGGCATTTAAAATTGGAGTCGATAACAAAGAACCAAAAATACCACCATTAGTGATGGTAAAAGTGCCACCCTGCATTTCTTCCAAAGTTAACTTACCAGCTTTAGCTTGGTTGGCTAAATCTACAATACCTTTCTCAATATCAGCCAAAGTCATTGCTTCTACATCACGCAATACTGGCACCACTAAACCACGATCAGTGGACACCGCCACACTCACATCCTGATAAGCGTGATAGACCATGTCATTACCATCTAAGGATGCATTCACCGCTGGATAGCGTTTCAAGGCTTCTGCTGCAGCCTTCACAAAAAATGACATAAAGCCCAATCGAGTGCCGTTGTGAGCTTTTTCAAACTGCGCCTTATATTGTTTACGCAATGCCATAATAGGTGACATATCCACTTCGTTATACGTAGTTAACATGGCGGCTTCGTTTTGTGCAGACACTAAGCGTTTAGCAATGGTGGCGCGTAAACGCGTCATAGGCACACGACGGGACGTACGATGCTGCGGACCAGAAGAAGGCGACACCATTTGGTTTGTACTTTCTTTGGGCATTTCTTTAGCCATAGGTGCTGGTGCTGGCGTTACTGGCGTTACTGGCGTTACTGGGGACACCACAGCCACTGGGATTGGATGCTTCAAGTAGTTAAGGACATCTTCTTTGAGTAAACGACCGCCTTTGCCCGTGCCAGTGACCTGCGTGGCGTGCAGGTTATTTTCGTGCAGTAACTTACGCACAGCGGGGCCACTCGAATCTGGCTGATCAGTCGCAGTGGCCGCACTTGGCCCTTCATCTGCCTGAGCAGGGGCTGCCGCACCCGCAGTAAAATGAGCGATGACTTCATTACTCAGCACTGTACCGCCTTCGGCTACAATAATGTCTGATAGGCTTCCATCAGCGGGTGCAACCACTTCCATCACGACCTTATCCGTTTCAATATCAACGATTAAATCATCGCGCTTACATGCCTCTCCTGGCTGTTTGTGCCAAGTGGCAATGGTACCGTCTGCCACAGACTCAGGAAAAGATGGGGCTTTAATTTCAATAGACATGGTTTATCTCTTCACTTTAATAATGGTTAGGGTCTGCTCAACAGACCCGTTCATGATTCTAATCCCAAGGCTTGGGCTACTAAATGCTGTTGCTCTTCTAAATGTACCGACATATAACCGCATGCCGGGGCTGCAGAGGCAGGACGTGAAGAAACAATCAGATTTAAATCAGTGCGACCTAACTGAATGACTTTTCGCATGTGGTGCTGACTACAATACCAAGCACCTTGGTTTTGTGGTTCTTCTTGACACCACACTACGAGTTCTAGATGCGGGTACTGGGCTAATACATCCGCTAGGTTCTGTTCAGGGAAAGGGTATAGTTGCTCAATACGAATAATAGCCACATGATCTAATTTTCCTAAACGACGTTGTTCAAGTAAATCGTAGTAGACCTTGCCACTGGTCAACACTACCCGCTTAACTGCACTTTTATCAAGGTCATCGACCTCATCAATGACATTCTGAAACTCGCCATTAGCGAGCTCATCAAGACTAGAAATGGCCATTTTATGGCGCAATAAACTCTTAGGTGACATCACGACCAGAGGCTTACGCATTGGACGCACTACCTGCCTGCGAATCAAATGGAATATTTGAGCCGGCGTGGTGGGCACGCAAACTTGAATATTGTGTTCTGCGCATAACTGTAAAAAACGTTCTAAACGGGCAGACGAATGCTCTGGGCCTTGACCTTCGTACCCATGGGGGAGCAGCATCGTTAAACCACACATACGACCCCACTTGTGCTCACCACTGGTGATGAATTGGTCAATCACGACTTGGGCCCCGTTAGCAAAGTCTCCAAATTGCGCTTCCCATATGACTAAGCCTTCTGGCGCCGTTGAAGCATAGCCATACTCAAACGCCAATACAGCCTCCTCTGATAATAGAGAATCAAAGATCGTGAAATCGGGTTGTTCATCTGACAAGTTCCGCAGAGGAACATAAGCACCACTGCCTTTTTGATCATGCAAAACAGCATGCCGATGGGAGAAAGTACCACGACCCACATCTTGCCCAGTTAGGCGAATGGGATACCCTTCCTCTAACAATGAGGCATAGGCCATAACTTCAGCAAAGCCCCAATTGATTTCTGCAGCGCCTGCTGCCATTTTTAAGCGGTCATCAAGAATTTTTTTCACCTGACGCTGAACCACAAAACCTTGCGGAACTTGGTCTAAACGCTGACCTAGATCTTTAAGTAAGTCTGCAGATACCCGTGTATCTCCTAGCGCCGTCCATTCATGGTTAAGGTAAGGTTTCCAGTCCACAAACGAACTTGAGTCAGGTGTTGAAACCAATGCTTTGGCAACGTGTTTGCCATTATCAAGCGCATTGCGGTATTCATTTTGATACGCTGCAATATCTTCAGCTGAAATCACACCTTCAGTAACGAGCTGCTGTCCATATAGTGTGGCTACAGTTTTTTTCGCTTTAATGGCGTTATACATCAAAGGCTGCGTGCCTGACGGTTCATCAGCTTCGTTGTGACCACGACGGCGATAACACACAAGGTCAATGACGACGTCTCGTTTGAACTCGTTACGATAATCTAAGGCTAGTTCTGACACGAAGGCGACTGCGTCAGGGTCATCTCCGTTAACATGAAAAATGGGCGCATCAATAAATTTAGCAACGTCTGTACAGTAAGGCGTAGTGCGGGCATCTTCTTTTTTGCTGGTCGTAAAGCCAACCTGATTATTAATGACAATATGTACCGTTCCACCGGTTTTAAAGGCCCGAGTTTGGGACATTTGTAAGGTTTCCATAACCACACCTTGGCCTGCAAAGGCGGCGTCTCCATGCAAACAAATGGGCAATACCGTGTCCCCTTGTGTATCTTTGCG
>Ga0075446_10000690_pt1 | contig 13835 bp, 14 predicted proteins | sample CoawatmetaG05DNA_FD_71590 | JGI IMG/M metagenome (GOLD analysis project Ga0075446, IMG submission 71590) | Marine microbial communities from the West Antarctic Peninsula - Coastal water metaG058-DNA | ecosystem: Environmental > Aquatic > Marine > Coastal | place: Atlantic Ocean: West Antarctic... | reverse complement strand
TTAATGGCCCTAGCAAAAGAAAATCCAGCGTTAGTTGAAAATAGATTTGGATATGATGTCCCTGGATATATGGGTGGAGGACTTGCCCCTATGATGCCTATGTATATGGATGACGGCGGGGTTGCTACTGGTTTTGGTTTTAATTTTCAAGACGGATATGAAGATGTATCCATGACTGACGAAGAAAGAAAGGAATACGAAGAAGCTGTAAGACGTTACAGAGAAGCTCAAAATGATCCAGATGCATATAATGAGTCTATAAATCCTACTATATCTTTTGGAGATGCTTTTGCTAGGGGTTATGGAGCTCCACAAACAGACAGAATAGCCGAAGGTACAGATCCTTCTAAATTAAACTATGCTGACACTGAGCCTGGATTAGATATTTCTATTGATGCAAGGGATGAAACGCCCGCTGCTTACAGATTTTATCCAAGCGAAGTATCAAAACTTTATTCACAAATGAAAGGCGTGCCTTTCTCACCATTAGTCGCTCCTCCTAAAGAAGCAACTTATGTAGATGAATTGGGTTTATATGACGAAGCAGGAAATAAAACACCTCAAAGAAGAATAACAAGTCAGCTTTATGCTAAAGACGGAACCTATGTAAATGGTTACGCAGATGGAACAGGAGAAAATGGCGTTGAGTATCCTCAAAGAGAAGAGTTGGTTACAGGCCCTGGTGGAGAAAAAGGAGACAAGATACCAGCTATGTTAAGCGATGGTGAGTTTATCTTTAACGCAGCAGCTGTTAGAGGCATGGGCATTATGGCAGGAGCCAACCCACAAGATGAATACGAACAAAGATTATTGGGTGCACGTCAGATGTACGATTATCAAAAACAAGCCGAAGAAATGGCAAAGAGGTATAAATCATGAGTACTTTTAGCAGCAAGACAGTAGAAGGACCTCCAGCTGACGTTATAACAACGCCACAAACTGGTTATTCTTTTGTTTCTCCGTACATGGAGGATTACTCTAGAAGATTATTAGGATCTTATTTTGGATCGCCAGGTGAATACGAGGGTCTTATATCAAGAGAAAGAGACATTCCCATTGAGCAAACAGCGGGACTTACACCATTACAGATACAAGCTCGTCAACAAGCAGGACAGTTAGGAAACTTTCAAGGTCAATTAGATCAAGCAGGCGGCCTCTTTGGTCAGCAGAGAGGATCTGCGGAAGAAGCTCAACAAAGAATTAGAGATGCAGACAGATTTATGCCTCAAGCAGAAAGTTTTATTGGTCAAGGTGCTGAAACCATTCAAGGTGGTTTAGGTGCATTGGGTAGAGCAGAGCAAAGCGCTATGGGTGCAACAGGAATGTACGACCCATCTATGGGTCAAAGTTTTTTTAACCCTTACGAAGATCAAGTTGTTCAACAAACATTAGAAGACATCAACAGGCAATCATCGCAAGCAGACATAGGTCTTAGAGACAGAGCTGTATCTCAAGGTGCGTTTGGTGGATCTCGTGGCCGCATATCCCAAGAGGAACTTGCCCGACAGACAGGACGTGGCGCGAGTGAGGCTGTGGCTGGCATTAGAAGTGCTGGCTTTGGTCAAGCTCAAAATCAAGCGCAACAAGCGTTTGAAGGTCAAAGACGTGCTCAACAAGGATTGGCAGGAATTCAAGCAGGATTAGGTCAACAACAAGCTCAAATAGGTTCTCAGCAAGCAGGACTTGGTTCTCAAATGGCTGGACTAGGACAACAACAAATTGGATCTGCTCAAGCATTAAGTGGTGTTGGTCAACAATACGGTCAAATAGGCCAAGGCATTGCAGGACTAGGATTGCAAGGACAAAATCAATTGGGCAACCAAGTAAACATGTTGAACCAATTAGGTCAGCAAGGACAACAAACTCAACAAGCAGCTCTATCAAGACAGTTTGCTGGAGCAAATCAACTTGCCAACGAGCCATTACAAAGATTGCAAACTGGACAAGCATTGCTTGCCGGCTCACCAATGGGTGGTCTATCTGGTGGAACTGGTACAAGCGCATATCAACGTGGTTCATATCAGCAGCCTGGTACTGGAACACAATTATTATCAGCAATTGGGTCGTTCTTCTCATGAGAGGTATAACATCAGGACTGCAACCAAGAAGATACGAAGATGGAGACTTAGTCGAAAAAGACAAAGGTTTTTTTGGCGGCGTGATGGATTTTTTTAAAGAATATGGCCCAATGGCTAGTCTTCCGATGGCTGCATATGAGTATGCTACTGACCCTGAAAAGGCTAAAGAAAGATATACCAAAGAAGGATTGAGCAAAAGAAACGAACAATTTAAAGATTATATTTTTGATTACACTGATCCAATAGAGTATGCAACGCTTCCTTTGTATCTTGCTGGACCTGCCGGCGCTGCTGCTAATAAAGGCATTAAAGCTGCAAGAGTTGCTAACAAAATAAAAAAAGCTGGTCCAGCAGAAAATATTTTAGACAAAAAAGTAACAAAAGGCATTCTAAATATAGGAGGGCCAGTCGCTGGTATTAGCGCAGATATAGCCATTGATCCAGAAATAGATTTTGAAGATGTTGTAGATGCTGGAAAATACTATGGAACTCAAGCTGTAGACTATATAAAAGATATATTTAGCAATGATGCAGTAGACGATGCACAAGAAGATGTTGATGAAGCAAACAAAAAAGAAACAGAAAAAGAAGATGAAAAAGATGAAAACCTTACCGAAGAAGAAAAGGAAAAGAAAAGCTTTTTAGAAAAAATGGGACAAGTCTTTGAAGCTTATGGTGCATCACAAGGTGTTGGAAGTTCTCCTAAAGGAATAGCAGGCCAAATGATTAGAGGCACAGCAATAGATACTCCAGAGATTACTAGATACCAAGGTGGTGGAATTGCTGACATGATGCCACAAGAACCTATGATGATGGCTAATGGCGGGATAGCTAATTACTCAAATGAAATACCTGAATACTTTTTAGGTGGTTTGGTAAAAATTGGTAAAGGAATACTAAAAGGTGGTAAAGACTACTACAAGAAAGTAACTAAAAAAGAAGCAAAAGGAAAAGGCGCAGACGTAGATAAAAAGAAACCAGATACTAAAAAGAAAAAAGATACTAAGGAAGAAACTGGTGTAACAAAAGATGCTCCTGTTAAAGAACCAATTTTACCTCCAGAATTTAAATATATAGCAGGCGCTCCAATTGGACTGGGTAAAAAAGTTCTTGAAACATTGGGTGGTGTTGGCGGCATAGGCCGAGGAGCTGTTAGAGCAGGAGTCTATGGAACTGCTGGAACAATGGGATATAATTATCTAGACCCATTTGGTAAGAAAAAAGAAACAGAGATAGAGTATCAAGACTCTAGCGAGGATGCAGCAAAAGTTAAAAAATCAGAGTCATTAAGAGAGTTTCACCTTGAAAACTCAATGGCTAGAGCACGAGAAGCAGGAAGAGATACGCCTAACTTTATGGACTATCTTGCATCCTTTCCAAAAAGCTACACAGATAAAATAGCATCAGACCCAGAGTTTGCACAACAAATGATGGCAGGATTTATAGCAATGGCTAAACCAACTGAAGGCTTTGTGCCAAGAAATGCTTTTGTAGATTTTGGTGAAGCAGCAATGGCAGAAGGCATTAGGCAAGAGGGAGAAATACCTGATCAACTTAAATTAATGGATAAATTATCAAAAGATCCAGAGTTATTAAATGCTTTTAAAAAGTATTCAAGAAGCGCAAAACCTTTAACTGCTACTGAACTAGAAACAGAAATGATGGCTGTGGAAAGAATGTTAAAAAAATCTATTTATGGTGATAATGTTAAAGATGATGATAAGGTTTACAAAAAACCAGCTACAGAAGGGGAAGCTTTAGGAATGCCAATTGCTCCTTCAACATTGTATCAAATGTATTTAGATGCTGGTGAAAATTTAGAAGCAGTGAGAGAAAAAGTTACAGGTGATGGAAGTTAATGCCTACCGTAACATTGTCAGATGGGACTAATGTCTTTATTGACAGCAATGATCCAGAGGAAATAAAAAGAAAGGCTGCAGACTTTCAAAAAAGAAAATCTAGAGGTGGATCAACTTCATCTACTCTCGGAAACATAGGAAAGGCCCCATTTGCCGGGGTGATTGGAGCAGTACAAGGTGCTGCTACACTTCCAACGACTGGCATAGATCTTTTATTTAATACAGACTCAACTGACAAAGTTAATGAATTTTTTGAAACTGTTAAACCAGACGTAGAAGGAACAGCTGGCAAGACAGTAGAAATGTTATTTCAATTTGGTGTGCCTGGCCTTGGCACAGTAAAAGCCCTATCTGGTTTAAGCAAAGCAAAACAAATATTAGCTGTGGGCGCAGTCGATGCTGCAGTAGCCACAGACAATATTGATACCTTCGCAGATATCTTTGATAAGGAAAGCGATGAAGAAAGAATTAAAAACCTTCAAGGCAGAGAAGCAGCTGCAGCTAGATTTAAAGAAAGACTGCAAGTTTTTGGTGAGACATCAGCGTTTGTTTATGGAGCTCCTAAAGTTTTAGGTGGTGCTGTAAAACTTGCTGGCGGTGGATTAGATTTAGCCGCACCTTACTTTAACGCATTAGCCAAAGGTGTAGATAATAAATTTGGAGCTGTAGCTGCTGCTGAAAAAGCAGATAAAAATTCATGGGATTGGATTAGAAAGATGTTTACCTATGGCGGAGAGTATCAACAAACAGCAAAAAACAACAGAGCAATCATGGATGTGACTCAAGCGCAAAAAGGATATGCTGTAAATCTTGCTGGAGAAATTAGCGATAACATGGATAAAATTCAAAGAACCGTATTACAAGCTGCAAAAGATGGTGGAAAGTTAAACGCTAATGATTCTTTAGAGTTAGTAAAATCTATTACAGCTTACAGAACTCCCTTAACTGTTGTTGAAAGAAACTCCCCTGGTCTTACTGGCGATGCTAAAAAAGCCAAAATGAAAGAAATTCAAGATGAAGCTTTTAAAAAAATAAAATCTTTTGAAGGCGATGGCAATAAAATAGACTATAAAGAACTAGGAATAGATGCAGACAATCACTTGTCTTCTATTTTAGGAAAAAATAAAGAGTTATTTTCTTTAGAGCAAAAACTATTATTAGATTTGCTTGCTGGAAAAAAAGGCGCAACTACAATAGCAAATGAGACTCTTGACGAGGCTTTTCAAAAATCATTAAAAGAAAACATAGGCATGTATGGAACAACCCTGTATAGACAAATTTTAGATAAAGGAAATTTTAAACCAGCGCCTGAAGTATACGACAGAGCCCTTAATAAAATAGTAGAAATATTTGAATTAAATAAAAAATTTGACAATCCTAGATCTAAAGCAGAATCAATTTTTAAAGAAATAGGAAATCCTGAAACTTTTGCAGTAGCTGGAAGCGAAAAAACTTCGCAAGGATATGCAAACAATATTATTAATACTGGATTATTAAAAGGAAAAAAATTAAAAAACTTGCCTGAAATTAGAGAAGCTTTAGGTGAGATTACTCCTTTAAATTACAAAAAAGGCTCTGAGTGGAAAACAGCTTTAGAAGATGAATCTCTTGGAGCTGTTGCAACCATGACTAAAATTGCAACTTTAGTAGGAGACATAAAAGCTTTTGATGACATAAAAGCGCTTAATGACACAGCAAAAATAAGAGGCACAACAACTTTCTTAAAAAGTTCTGATGACTTAAAAAAATTAGGAGGAGAACCAGAAGCGCTTACAAACAAAGGAGAAGTTAAAGGATTGGTTCCTAATATTGAAATAGTAGATCCTTTAAGCAAAACAGGAGGAAAAGTTACATATGTAAAATTTGGAGAAAAACAAGGAGCTCTAAAAGACATGTATGCTCCAAAAGATTTTGTTAAAGCTTTAGAAGAAACATCTTTTGACATTACAAAAAATGTACCTGATATTTTAGCCAATGCTTACAAAGGTTTATTAGCGTTAAAAACAGTTGGACAATACAACAAAACACTATTATCTTTTGGTGCTCACATAAGAAACAATACCAGTGTGCCAGTTATGGCTATGATGAATGGCAATCTTGGTCCTTCTGGAAACTTTGTAGATGCATTTAAAAAATCATTCGCTGGTGTATTGGACCCAAGAGGAAAAACAAAATTTGCAGAATCTCTTAAAGACTCTAAAGATTATGGAATTAATGTTTCAAGAGGTTTTCAGTTACAAGAAATAGCTGATGTCGGTTCTTATTCAACTCAAAACGTTCCTTTACTTGAAAGATTAAAAGGCATGGGGGTAACTGCTCGGTTACAAAAAGTTAGAGATACTGCTTTAAAACCAATTGAGAGGGTTTATACAGGATCAGATAATGCAGCCAGGTGGGTAAACTGGAATGGCGAACAGTCAAAGCTTACAAAAGTAATTGCTAATTCAGCAGACGATGCTGTAGTCCCAGTTTCTGCTGTTAAAAACTTTACTGATCCAAAAATAAGAGAGTTGATTGAACTTGGGCCTACTGGAAGGGAAGCCGTAATAAATGTTGGAAAATTAAAAGCAGCTGGCGATGATGTGGTAGAAAAATTTATTAAAGGCGAAGGTGCTGACATAGCTTTAAATGTAACTCCAACTTATTCAAGAGTTCCTGAGTTAATTAAACAGTTAAAATTTATTCCCTTAATTGGTAACTTTACTGCTTTCCCTGCTGAAATATTTAGAAACACTGGTAATACTCTTCAAAGAGCCATTAAAGAGCTGGCAAGCACTAACTCTGAATTACAAAAAGTAGGAATGAGAAGATTGACTTCAGCACTGGGAACAACTATTGGCTTGCCAGTAGGATTGGTTGAAACAGGAAAACTTTTAACAGGTGCAGAACAAGAACAAATAGATGCATACAAAAGATCCTTTGCAGCACCTTGGGAAAAAACAGCGACTATGATTCCAACTGAAACAGATGCCTCTGGAAACGTTACAGGATTTATTAATTATAGTTACACCAATCCTTATGATTTCTTACAAAGACCTGTTAAGGCTGTATTTAATGCTATTTCAGAAGGCAATAGAAACGAAGCAAGCTTAATGAGCATAGCTGCTAATTCAACAGCAGACGCGATAGGAGAAATGGCAGATCCATTTGTATCTCCAAGTCTTGGTTTTAATGCAATTCTTGAGGCCAAAGAGGGAAGAACATCAACTGGTAAAACTATTTACAACGAAGCAGATATGTTGGGAGAAAAAAGCATTAAACAATTTATACATGTTTTCAATTCAATAGCACCAACATCATTGCCTGTTACATTTCAAGTTGATGCAGATGGAACTCAAATAGTACAAAAAGATTTTATAACCGCTGTTGCTGCTCTTGCTACAGGAGAAAAAGATTTAATTAGCCCAAAAGGCAAACCCATTGATGTTGCAGAAACTTTAACAGCAGCTTTTACTGGCGTTAAAACTGTAAGGCCTCAATTAGAAAAGTCGTTGTATTATAAAGCTGCAGAATCTAAAAGAGCTATTAGAGAAACCACCAATGAATTTAATAGGTTGCTTAGATCAAACAGCAGAAGAGATGCTGAAGATTTTCTTCAGGGTTACATTAATACAAACGAAGATAGATACAATTCATTAAGAACTCTTTATACAGCAATTGAAGACGCAAGAACACTTGGTTTGGAAGAGTATGAAATTAGAGAACAATTAAAAATTGCAAAAGTAGCTAACAGAGATCAAGTTATGTTGGGTTTATTTAGACCGAGTGAAATAAATCCAGACGTTCTAGCATTTTCAAGACAACAAACACCAAACAAAGCTGGGCAAGTTGTACCGGTAGGTGATTTGTTAGAAGCTCAAATGGATCTAACTGGTCAAAGCTTACAAGGACAATTTTCAGATCCTCGCTCGCAACCAACTCCTCCTCCAATTAGAAGGGCATCAGATGTTCTCAGAGAAGAAGAGATGAAAAAAATACTGGGAACACCATAGTTTGTTCAACAAATACAACGCAAAGAAAGTTACGATCGATGGCATTACTTTTGACAGCAAGTTAGAAGGCGCCCGGTACAATCATTTAAAAGAATTAGAATCTATGGGCCTTATCTCTGACATAGAGATACACCCACCCTTCCCATGTGTGGTCAACGATAAAAAAGTTTGTCTTTACAAGGCTGACTTCAGATACAAGAACAGCGAAGGGGCTATGATAGTAGAGGACACCAAGGGGATTGAAACCCCTATGTTTAGATTGAAGAAGAAATTAGTAGAGGCACTGTACCCAGGCACAGAAATACTCGTAATAAAAAAACCAAAAGGCTAGAAGGGAACTCCGGTTTCCACCCAGGGTTTGATTTGAAGTAATGTGCCATCTAATAGTCTCTTAATGTTGTCAGATTTTTCTAACAGTTCTGTAGGAAACCCAGCGTTTACTACTTGAATCAATTCTTTGCTGGAATAAAAGTTATTGTCTGTTGAGCTCTTGGCCTCCGGAACATTAACAAATCTAAAACCATCCTTCTCATACACCACCACGTCTTTGTCTTTCTCAATCATCACCGCAGGTATTAGCTCTGGGATATAGTTATGAAGACTACAACCTTTAAGCTGCCGATCACTGCTAATCTTTTTATCGTGTTGATCGCAATGCCAATGTGCGTCTCCCTTGTCCATATCAATCTTTGCAAATCGACATGAGCGACAATGGATGTTTTCAGGCAGTGCTCTCCCCAAATAAGATGCTTGTTGCTTCGGAGTCATGAAGCTACGAATGCGGTAATCAGTCTCTGGTATATAATTTTCTGGTGGATCTTCTCTCGTAAGAATGTCTTTAGCTTTGTCCATCAAAGAATCGAACAGGATTTTATCATACTCAACTACTTCGGTATATAAGTCTGAGTTATTTTTATTATAAACAATGGCTATGGCGTGCTTAAAGTTAAACAAGCCCATGTATAAATGTAACTGGGCTTCGTATTCATCTGACCATTCACAATAACTGCCCAGCTTTTTTAAGTTCTTGAACCTACTGTCGTTGGCTGTTTTGAATTCTAGAAGGTATGGATTGTCTGCGTCCATGCCTGGAAAGTTGCGACCCACGCCATCTATGTGGCCCTTAACGTGCCCACCCAATGCTTCAGTCTCAAACTGTTTGCCATGGCTGTCAACGTCATATATGGAAGCCCCAGGTATCTTTCTTAGCTTCTTAATCAAGTCATCCTCTACCACGTTGCCAAGATCTAACAAGCGCAAGACTCTGGGCTCCCAATCGTTAGGCATGAGCCAACGATACCGCAACCAAACCAATCGCTGGTTAGGATTGCCAATGCCACTGATCCCTAAATAGAATCTCTGGTGTTGCTTTTCTTGTAACTCAACTTCATCAAGTAACTCGTGTATCTTGGTCATAAAACTATCTCCTCATTTTTCTTGGTTTTAATACCAACAACGTTCTCATACTTGCCTTGTTTTTGTAAAACAATCTCAGATATTGTATCAAAAGCTCCGTTGTTTATAAGCTCTGCAGCCATCCAAGCTTGCTTTGGTGATCCCCATTCAGTAGTAATCTTGTTCCATTTACGCACTGCCATGTTGTGTGCGGTAGGGTGGCCAAACATCAATGGCATCTTTCTGGGAAAGAACTCGTCTTTGATTGTAAATATTACTTGGCAGTAATCGCTGCCATTCTTAGACTTAACAACAGCTGCATAGATGTCTGTTATGGGTTTCATAACTGGTTTAGCTTTGGCTTTCTCATCAGAGAGAACAGCCTGTCTTTCAGCTTTGGTTCGCTTGGCTACCTCTCTTTCTTTCTTAGTCCACAAAGATTTAATTTGCTTGGACTCAAAGACCTGGCCACACTCAATGCATTCTTTAGCAGCAGGAGAGTTAATGGCATTGCAGGCAGCACAAATCTTAGGATGGTATCTGCCTTGTACATTTTCTTCTGGAGTAACTTCGTCTAAACAGCCATGGCGCGCAACGTTCTCCCCATAATCTAATAACAAACAGTTGCTCTTATCGTCATGCAATCTCATGCCTCGCCCACACATCTGCACATACAAACCAATGCTTTGTGTCGGTCTAAGCAGTGCTATGCAATCTGTTCTTGGAGCGTCCCAGCCTTCAGTTAGAACGCCCACATTACATAGGGCGTGGATCTTTCCAGACTCAAAGTCAGCAAGTATCTTGTCTCTCTCTATGTTGGGCGTTTCCCCTGTAACTACAGCAGCTTTGATTCCATATTGAATTAAATACTGAGTCATCTTCTGGGCATGCAATACCGATACGCAAAAGAATACAGTGGCTGTCCTGCCTTTTGTGTAAGCATTGTCAAGCCAGTCACTTACAACTTCGATTATGGTTTCATCCACCATGGCCACTTGCTCTAATTCTTTTTCCCGGAAGTCTCCATTCTTAAACTTTAAGCTAACCGATCCTGCATCAATGATGGCTTTATCGTTAACAGCGTAAGCTGATAAGCGTGACAAGTAACCATCTCTAATAAGCTCTGGAATAGATATAGAGTAAGCAATGCCTTTAAAGAAATGATCCTTACGATCTCCATAGATGTAGCCTTGGCCCATGCGATAAGGCGTAGCAGTGCAACCCATAACTTTCATATCGCCACGAGCAGACAGCTCAGTAATAATCTTTTGATACCTGGTGTGTGATGTGGGTGGCACGTTGTGTGCCTCATCAATGATCATGTAATCAAACTTACCAACCTTGGCAAGTCTCTTGGGAGATGCCAGGGTATCTCTGCTGGCAACCAATACTTGGGCATCGTGTTGAAAGCGTTTCATCCCAGCCGCTAGAACGCCTACCGGCGCATCGGGCCATACCATCTTTAGTTTGCTCTCAGCTTGAGAAACCAATTCTTTTCTATGTGCTAGGACAATAAACCTGGCGTTAGGATCTTTGGCTAATACTTCTTTAATGAAGTGAGAAAAGATAATCGTCTTGCCAGCTGCTGTGGGCAATGCAAGTAAAGCATGTTCGTTGGTTGGTTTTGTTTTAAACCAATGATGCAGGGAGTCTATTGCATCCCTTTGGTAGTATCGAAGTTTCAATGGACAACTTTTTTTTCAGTGCTTCTGGGCGATCTTAAAAGAAACTCTAAATCTTCTACTGAATTAATATCAAGCTTCTCGTTTATTACAGTTGATATTAGCTCCATGGCCTCATAAGAATCTTCTGTAAAGTTAAACGACATGTCTATGGTAAATTTTAAAACAGTCATAACTGCTGTTGCAGTATCTAAGTCTTGTCTGTCCCAATCATCGATGCACATGGATAAATCCTGCATGACTGTATCGGATGTTTTCTTGTCTAAAGAATATTTTTTATCTTTGCTCATTTATTATTCTCCATTTGTTAATTTACTAATATCAATAGAATCTAAATTGTTAGTTGTTAAACCTTTTTTAAGATCAGCTAATAATTGACGAGCAACTAATTCAGTAAATATTTTATTAAAATCTGTATCTTCTCTTTTTTCGCCAGTTTTAGACACCGTTGGATAATAAAGTTGACCACCAAGATGTGTTAACATAGTTTCAGTTGCACCTTGCAAACCTGTTAATAAAAAATTTTCTTGTGCTTCTTTATAAATAGCACTGCTAAATATAATTTCTTCTAAAGTTTTATTGCTCATGCTCCATACTTCCTAAAAAATACAGTAAATCTGCTTTCTTTTTCATCTTTTGTATCCACGTTTAGTAAGGTTAGTTTAGCATCTTTTACTTTTTGATCTATTTCAAACGGCAGGCTGTCGAATGTTTGATCTAAAGAATCTAGCAAAGATTCCACCATGGTAATCAAGGCCTTTGCCTCTCTGGTATTTATTGACATTTTTTTCTCCAAAAAAAGTGAAACCCTCACAGCAAACAACTGGATTTCAAAGTTGCTAATAAACCGGCAATGAATTGCCCGGCATTGCTTATGTAATATAATCAATTGGGTTATAATTCTCCCAATTGTCTTCTTTGAGATAATACTTAACGTTATCTCTAATAAGGCGAGGAGTAGCCAAGGCATAGCCCAGGTCAAGCAAAGCTTTAGATACTCTCTCGGTTGTTTCATCTACAGAATCGCCATCTCTCTTTAATATGTCGACCTGGCTATGCAATTCCTTGATGAAATCCATCTACTTGTCCCAGTCAAACCCGTCATCGTCTGATGACTTTTCTGCTGGAGCAGGCGAAGGGGATGAAGGTTTTGCACTGGCAGTCCCTGCGGCGAACTTACCAATAACATTTTTATCATCCCACTTTGTTCCGTCTCCCTTGTCGTTGCCTTCTTCTATGCGAAGCGTTGCATGAAAACATATGTTCATCATGCTTTCGAGTGCCTCTAGGCCAAAGTTTTCGACATCGGGATCCATACCCATGGCTTTTCTCCAGTTACGAAGTTTGCCTTTGGATACATTCAAGCCATTGCCTTCAAGCATAAAGTTTTCCCAAACTTTTCTGCCTGCAAACTTAGGGCCAACAACTTCAAAAGTTATGTTGATCATTTTATGACCACTGCTTTTGGCAGTTCTTGACTCCCAGGTTTTAGCAACCATTTCATAATCGCCGGCTGGCATGGGACCTATCGAACTAGTATCTAGATCGTCTACGTCAGTTAGGTTAATTTCAAAATCAGACATTGTTTTTCTCCTATTTAGATTTTAAAGATTCTTTAAAAGCAGTCATAAATGCATCCCAATCTAAGTCTAATGGGAGGTTTCCCAAGTCGACTCTAGATTTAGCATCAAAGGCTGCTGCGTATTTGTGAAACAACTTTCGCTTGCCATATGACACAGCTCTGGTTGATTCCTTGAAACCTTGCCCACTTGTACGAGTTGATACCTCGTAGTTTGCAAACAAGTTGAAGTCTACCCATTCTCGTATCATTGCTGATACTTTCTTGTGTAGATTCATTTCCCAACGATCGTAGGGCTCACGCTCTGGATCGTTGAAAGTTCTAATGGCTACATGAGAAAGCAAGATGACGTGCATCTTTTTTTCTTGTAACCCATCAAACATTTGTAAAAGTCTGCGATATAACTCCGCTGACTCTGTATAACCTTTACCGAAGCCAAGGGCCTCAATTGATTTGATTGAATGATTTTGACATACCTTCTGTTGCACTAACTTCTCAGCCCAATCAGTTGTATCAAACACCAGGGTTCTATAGTCATGGTCTTCATCGTGCAATGTTTGTATCTGCTTAACGATGTCATCGTAGCTTTTACACAAAGGGAAGGAAGGAACATCGATAAAGTTAGTTCCGTCCTCAGTCTTAATGAAGATAGGCTTGGGTGCTTGTGAACCAAAGGTAGACTTACCTATGCCATCGGTTCCTGATATGTTTATCTTAAGTGCTGGCACTTTGATTCCTGTCTCTACTGTGTCCAATAAGCTCATCTTGGTCTCCTGTCGTGAAAGTTCACGGTGTTATCTTCAGTAGAACCAACATGTTCTTCCCATAAGTCTGACAATGCGCTTGGTAAGTACAAGTCATTAATGTCTTTCATTCTTTTGCAAAACTCCTCGAAGCTGCTACAAGTGCTTATGACAAATTCTGAATCAGACTTAACGTCTATTAAAAAATCTCCTAGTCTACTCATGATGCATTCTCCTTAAATTTTTCAAAATCTTTTTCTGGTTTTACCTCTTCAGCAGCCTCTTTAACTAGCTTTCTTCCTTCTGCTTCGTTGGGCGCACAATCAACAGCCAGTTGTGTAAAAAATTGTATTCCTAGAAAAACAATATGTGGAACACCAAGCCCTGATTCTTTGGCTGTATCACATAGGTCAAGTAGACCTTGCCAAATGTTGTTGTGAGCTTCTTCTTTAGTAAATTTATTTTTCACTATTTTTCTCCTTTTAATGGATCAATGAATTGCACATA
>Ga0075446_10000681_pt1 | contig 13900 bp, 11 predicted proteins | sample CoawatmetaG05DNA_FD_71590 | JGI IMG/M metagenome (GOLD analysis project Ga0075446, IMG submission 71590) | Marine microbial communities from the West Antarctic Peninsula - Coastal water metaG058-DNA | ecosystem: Environmental > Aquatic > Marine > Coastal | place: Atlantic Ocean: West Antarctic... | reverse complement strand
TATCCTTTCCTATAAAAATATTATTGGATGATTGGTTTGAATTAGCTCCATCTGCTAAGAATTTCCCCGCTTCGTGACCTATTGCTATATTATTATCACCAGTAGTGTTATTACGTAGAGCATCAGCTCCCAATGCAGTATTATTTTCACCAGTAGTGTTTTCATATAATGCTGAATCTCCTAGTGCTATATTACGATCACCAGTAGTGTTTTTAAATAATGCTTGATAGCCTAATGATATGTGCTGGTCCCCAGTAGTGTTGTTGTTAGATGATTTATATCCTATTGCTATGTTACGAAAGCCAGTAGTGTTCTCAAGTAATGCTTGATAGCCTAATGCAACGTTATTATCACCACTACTGTTATCGTCTAATGATCTATATCCTAGTGCTATATTATTTTCACCAGTAGTGTTATTATTCAATGATTGTCTGCCTATTGCAGTGTTATAAATGCCACTAGTGTTATTTCTCAATGCTGCATAACCTAGTGCTACATTACTACCACCAGTAGTGTTATCCTCTAATGCTTTAAAGCCTACTGCAACGTTAGCACCGCCACTAGTGTTATTAATTAATGCTCCATGGCCTACTGCAGCGTTAGAATCACCAGTAGTGTTAGCTTTTAATGATTGAAAACCTACTGCAACGTTCTGAAGACCCCCATCCGTATTGTTAAGTAATGCTTGCACGCCTACTGCTGTGTTACCCGCAACCCCCCCAGTTCCTACCGTTAGAGTGTTAAGTGTTAGGGCATTAGATATGGCATTGTCTCCTAAGTTTAAGGTTTGAGTGGCTGTGTGGTTTCCTAAATTATCACCTGCATTTACTTGGGTGATTTGCATAATTCCTCCTGTTGAGGAATCAATTGCTAATAAGTTTTGGGTGGTAGCTCCAGGAACTACGCTTGCGCTAATTTGCGCTACGGAGGCATTGCTGCCAGACATTATGATTTTTTTCCAACTTGGCATTATATGTGGTATTTCGCGGTTAGTTACGGCAACATTACCGCCTACTTCCCATAGTTAGTGGGCCAACAATATACTGTTGATAAATATATTAGCCTTAAACAGGCTTAAAATTAGCTATTTTATCTTCAAATTTTTTTAAAGTTGATGACACTAAGTGGGCATCTTTACCTTGGAATTGAGTTTGAGATATAGCTACAATTGCCAATTGTACTTCTTGTGGGTTTAATTTAATTTGTATCATAACTTATTTTATTTAATCGTATATACATATACAAAAAAAAGCATCCCCTAAGGAATGCTTCTTTCTTTTTTATAATTTTTGGAAATTTAATGCGACCAAACATAAATATCACCTTGTCCACCTGAAGATATATCTGCTAATAATTGACCATATGCTACAGCATTAAATTGATTTGTTGCGCCACCATGAGCAGGAGATCCAGGTAATGAATTTGCTGATAGATCTACAGATTGAACTGCAACTACAATTGCATCTCGTGTTGCTCCTCCATATGTTGAAGTACTGGCTGATGCTCCTGCTTGGTCTATTGACCACATTTGAGCAGTAACATCAAAGAATAAAGCAATTCCGTCCCCTGATCCATCATTTGTATTTTCAACTACTATACCGGCATCACCACCAATACCTGATCCTGAAGATAAGAGTATAAATCTATCTTCAATTGCAAGGTTAGTTGTTGAAATTGTTGTTGTATTTCCTTCAACGTTAAGATTACCATTAACAGTTAAGTTAGCAAATGTGGGGTTATCTGTAGGTGTTAAACCTGTAGAAATGTTGTCGCTGACTACGTTTCCATTTACAGTTAAATCATATTCACCCTGCTGGCCTCCCGCTGATAAGAATGATTGGGATACAATACCAAATGAAGTAGATGATGATACAAATAAGGCTTGTATTTCCCCAAGTGTTCCTGCTCCACCACCTCCACCTCCACCATAACTTCCTGTTGTGAAGAATTGGCCATTAGCAGAATTATATACAACTGTTAAAAGTCCAACTGTATCATTATGATCTACATCCGCAAATAAATTACCACTTGCACTTATATCACCAGATGCTGTTAGGTGGGTTCCAATTACCGCATTGGTAGTTGTAGTTAAACTATTAAATGTTACATCGTCAGAAGCTAATAATCCAGATGAGATTTCATCACTAAGTGTGATAGTACCATTTGCATCAGCTATTGTAAGGTCGTAAGCCCCTTGTGAATCTCCTTCTACTAAGGCTAATGTTCCTGATACTAGCAGATCTGGAACATTTATTAATATGTCGAAATCATTTTGTCCAACACTATCTGATGATGTGGTAAAGAATTGACCAGTTGCATTATCATATACTACAACACCATCCGTTACTGCTGAATCATCATTTGATAATGAAGCAAATAAATTACCACTTGAAGAAATTTCAAGGGCCGTTAGATAGCCAAATGAACCCGTGTTATTTGCTGCAGTTACTCCTCCATCTATTACTGTTAGGCCACTTCCTGTAATAGCTACTGAGCCAGTAAATTGGTGGGCTGTTCCATTTCCCGCTGTGTCATTTTCTTCAGGACTTGAACCTGATCCAAATATGTTACTTCCTGTGAATACTGCCGATATACCTTCAATGAAACTAAACCCACTAAATGAGAATATATTTCCACCTAAAGCTATGTTGCCAGATACATGTATATTTGAGGCAGTTACGTCTCCAATGATTTCTAAATCTCCATCAATTTGTACGTCATCAGGAAGGCCTATTTTTATAGTATCAAATGGACCACCAATTTCGGTTTGGATTGTTGTAACTTCAATTTCTTGAGACGTTCCAACAATAGAAGCACTTAAAGAAGCAGTTGCTGCTCCTATAACGTCATCAAAATTTCTTTTTTCAAATTTACCACTTCCGGCATCTACAATTACATCTATAGATGTAGTATTTACTGGTAAATTAGATGCTGTTAGGGCGAATGCTTCTACCCCACCATCTACTGTAAGTATTGAGGCTCCTACTGGAGCTGCTGCACTGGCACTTCCAATTCGTATTTTATCTTTTTTAGAATCTACATAAAATAAAAATTCATTCGTTAAGCCTTTTACTTTAAAATCTACTTTATGGTTTTGGGTATTATTAATAACAACTTCAGTATTACCATCAGTCTGGGGTTGTTGGACAAACTTAATACCAGTTGTATTATTGGCAGTAAAGGACATACCATTCTCTACAAAACGTATATGAGTACCATCATCACCATCATGGTTTATTGTTCCACCTATTGAAATATTCTCAAAGGTTGGTGATGAGGATGATTTTAATGCCTGAGGGGCTTCTATAGAAATACTAGATGTATTTGAAGCATCTGCAACTGAAAATCCAAACCCATAATCACTAGTAACTTTACCAAATTGTAGTAAATCTGCTCCTGAGTCTAATGTAGCTTCTGTGTATGATCCTGTGCCTAGTGGTCCTAATGTACTTGTTCCTCCATCAATAGTGCCACTATGGAATGCTTGGATTTTAATAATGGGAGCTTCACCACTAACAGATCCTTGTGATAAGGTAACAAAACCTCCATCACCATTAATTGCTATTAAATTTTCAGTTCCATCACCCCCCGGAACTTGTGATGAAGTAATAGCTGCGACACTAATGTCTGCTCCTTCTAATAATATTTTTTTCCAACTAGGCATTTTTTTCTATTTTATGTTATTAATAAATATAAACTTAACTGTTACTCCGATAAAGTTACTTTTCTTACAAACCTTGGTACTATCATAGTTCCACCTGAGGTAGAAAATCCACCATTATCAACTTGTGATGATGATACAGTAAACACTATGGTAGTTCCTGGTACATTATAAAACCCATACGATGCTGTGGTTTTTAATTCAGCATCACCATGAAGAGGTGAACTTAAAGGAGCTGTGTTTAATACTCCACTACCTGAATATGATCCCGAAGGGCCTGTTGTTCCTGCGGCATAAAAAAGGGTTTTAATGTCACTAGATCCTGTAGATTCAGTATCACTTACAGCAGAGTATTTAAAAGATCCACTATTTACTACTACACTAGAACTATATATTATAATTTCTCTTGAAGGTAAAAATGAATAAAGACTACCTGAGTCAGCGTCTCCTGCTATTCTTCCTTTTATAAGAAACTTTCTATAGGTACCATCACTAGCACTTGAACTGTTAATATTAATTATACCTCCAGAACCTACAACACTTCCTGAAGAGGGAGTTGAAAAGGTAGAAGGATTAGCAGTAAATGATGATGATATAGTTCCTGTATTTTTAAAATTATGAAGAGATGAAGTAAAAAATATACTCTGGGTTACATCAGCTAAATTAGTTGTTGTTAAACTTTGACCATTGGATAATCCTATATTAAAAGTAGTATGAGTAGCAAATGATGATTGATTGTCAATATTAAAAGTAACTCCAGTGCCATTATCTATACCTGAGTATGATTGAGTTACACCATTAGTTGTCCTAAATTCATAAGAAGCAGTTACTGGGCCTACAAAAGCATTTGTAGATGCTGCGTAAAATTCTTCAACAACTTGAGTTATTAAAAAATCATCATCTATATTGCTAATTTTTGCTGCAAAAGCAGAACTTATCTGAAGATAAGCTCTATTACCAAATTTTGTTTTAATTTCTGAATTTGCACCAATTAACATGTCTTGCCAATTAGATTTTTTATATGGGACATGAACAGTTCCATCATCTAATCTAATAATAGAATCAGTTTCTACTTTAGTTATATCAAAATAAGATGATTGGTCTCCTTGCTTTAATCTAAAAGGAATTTCATCAACTCCAACAAACCGAGCAATTTTACCATTAATTAAACCAGTAGAAGCTACAGAAGCAGAGAGGGCAGTGTGGGAGGTAAATTGAAATTCTTTATTGGATTTTTTATCCTTAATATTTGCCATCTTCTTCTTTTATATATGATTTAATTTGGTTTTGTAGTTTTAAGGCTACATTATATACTATTTGAATATCTTTACCCTGAAAATCTGATTTAGCTATTAACGCTAATAAATATCTGGATTCTTCTAATTCTAAGTCTTGTTTAGTTTCTTCTAAATTTGGTTGTAGTGGTTGTTTAGGTTTTTCTGTTGTTGTTTTACCTTGTAATCTTGATTTTAATTCTTTGAATGATGCCATACCTTTATTTTTATATACATATTATAAACCTAAGTAAAAATTATCTCCTAAATATAATATCCCCCCATCTACTGCACTAGGTTCTGTTGATTTTTGACCTATTGATAGAATTAAATCGCTATTTACAGTAACTGCTGGAACTCCATCTCTTTTTATAATAAAAATGGTATCATGTTCAAATACTGAGTCATTTATTTCAAGTGAATTATTTATTTTTACTCCTTTACCAGTAGCTGCAGTAAGGTAATCATCAGAAATTATCCAATCTGCATCATCTGTTATAGTAACATTAGTAGTATTACTAATAGCTCCACCTCCACCTCCTCCACCTCCTGTAGTAGTGTGGCCAAATGATTTAGCTCTAGTACTAGGTTCTTCAATAACTGTGGTTGATTGATTTAATACTATTTGAGCTTTACTAAAAAATCTAGTATTTTGTTCTTTAAGTTTCTTTTGAATATTATCCGGAACAACATATCCTTGTAATTTTAAAGTAAAATTAGCCCTAACTATTCTTCCATCATCATTACTTAATTCATTTATGTTAGTAAATTGATCTATCGTAGCCATAAACTTAAATCTTTCTGGGTCTCCCCAATAAGAATCAGAGGAATAATTTACAGCTTCAATAATTTTATTAAGTTGTGAGATATAATCTGTCCAAATTATACCACTATATGTTAAATTAACATAATCAGGTATTACAACAGCATTAAATTCTTTTTGAGGTATTCTATTATTTATAATAGCAAATCTATCATATGAATTTTTCCTAGTATATTTTTCTTGTTGGGTAATATATAACTGTGGGTTATTAGCATCTAATTTATTACCTAAATCTCTTCTTTTTTCAATGCTTTCTCTTTTAAGCATAACAAGAGGGGTTTGAACTTTACCTCCTCTATCTCTGTAGAAGCCATCTTTTTGGGCTAATTTCCATCTTTCACCTGAGCCATAAATTACAGGAACATCTATAAGATCACCATTTGATAGAACTGAAGGTTTTATAACGTTTTCAAAATAATAAAAAATTGCTTCATCTATATCCTGAAGACCTAAGTGAAATCCCGTATTTGACTTAGAGTCATTTTTACTATTAATATTGCCTCTATTTTTATTAGGGCTAATATCAGGGCCTAAAGCAATAGCTGGGACATCTGGAGATCCTCCCCCATCAACCGCATTATCTATTATTGCTTGTTGGGACAATTCATATTGTCTTGCTACTTTTGGTTTTTTTGCTATTCTTTTAGCCATTAGCTATATAATTGAGTACGGGGATTAGCGTTAGTTGATTCTACTTTTGTAGTCGTTGGATAAATACCAGATCTAAAAGGAATTGTTTTAAGCTGTTCAACTCTTGATTTACTACCTTTACAAATTATAGAAAGAGATACACCAAAATTATCTGTATCCTTATTCATTGAATAATCTGGGTTTTTGCCTGCAAAAAATTGGTTTTCTATAATACTATTAAATTCAAAAAAATCATTATTATATAGTACTATATCACCAACTTCAGGGACTAAATTTTTTTCTACTAGATTAGCTCTTAAAAAAGCAAAAGTAAATTGTTGTGTAGAATCAGGTCCAAAATCAGTTTCACTCCATGCTTGGTCTTCTCTTGTAATTAAACATGGAAATAAAAGGGGTTCATAATATACTTTATTTTCTGCTTCACCATATACATTAGTTACAGTATCTTGAAGGACAAATTTATAAAATCCAACTTCTTGTTGAATAATATCATTCATTAATTCTTTATTCATTGTTCTAAATAAAGATATATCTCTTGCTCCTCCAAATAATGGCATTATATTTTAGTTAAAGTTTTAGGGTTAAATTTTATATGACGTAAACCTTTAATTCTCATTCCTGGATCTCCTTTATCACTACTTAACATAGTAGTTTTTAAAAATTCTAAATCTTGTTTGGGATCATTTCCCGCTACAAATTTCATAGTTGCAGTGTGGATTTCTTTACCATCATTTCTAGCTCTATTTTTAGCTTCTATTTCATCTGAAGTATTAGAATTAATAATGGTAACTTTTCTAGTTGCCCTCATACCATCTAATATATCAGTAAAGTTAGCGTCTTTGTCAGATATTACTGATACACTTACAGAGTAAATATTAAGAGCTTCATTTAATATGTCTTTTAATTTAATCATTAATAAATATAAATTGGATAAGGGACTTTAGTAAGTGTATCTTGAGCATTTTGTGCTTCATTTGCTTGTCTTTCAAGATATTTACTTCTTGATGATTCTTCAAGCATTAGTTTTAATTCATCAATTAATGCAGTTTTTTCAGCTGCGGCTTCACTTCTTAATTCTACAGCATTTGTAGTAACTTCAGCACCCGGAATTGGAACCGTTGAATATTTACCCCTTACACTAGCTAACATTTCTTTAGTAACTGCTAATGTATATCTAAAAATCCATTGTCTTGATGGGGAATTTACAGTACTATATTCTATATTAGAATAAGGAACATTAGAAACATTAGTAATTAAGGTAGTATCTGTAGTTCTAACTGGATTATTTCTATCAGTTTTAACTACATAATCAAAATATAATTTTTCACTCCTATTAGGTATAGGGAATATTTTTAAAGAATTATTTCCTATTAATTCAAATGAATATGCTGATTTTCTTATTTGGTCATTAAATTCTATAGCTTGGACTTTTAAAGCATCATAATATGTGGGCATTAACATAAAGTTTACACCAGGTGAGTAATTACCAAATCCAAATGACTCCATTAAGGATTGAATACCCGTGCCTGTGCCTGCGTAAGGATCAAAATATCTTACAATAGCGGGTGGAGCATAGTGGTAGATTTTTTTAATTTCTATAGGGGCACCTACCCCTCCTGGATTGTTAGAGGTATTAGTCCATAAATCTGTTAAGGAGTATCTTTGTTGTCCTTGGGCTATATCTATACTTCCTGTTTTATATGTAATATTGCCCCCAGATCCTGCTTCTGTTCCATATTGTTCAGCAATAGCAATTGTATTGCCCATATTGGGTTGGATTAACAAATTATTTAAATCTGTTTCATTTGAAGCTCCCTCTAGGTTTCCTATATTTTCAACAATTTTATATTGATAAACATATTGAGCGTAAGTAGTTACAGCTTCCTCAAATGCTGTAAAGAAATTTACTGCTTGTAATTCAACATCTACTATAGGGTAACCTAATCTTTGAGCACACCAAGTTGCTACTTGATCTGCGCTGCTTTGAAATTCTGTATCAGTATCATAGAAGCCAAAGGGTGTTGGATTAGTTGTGTCAGAAAATGAGGCAGATCCGGGCCAAATAGAAATTGTTGCCATAAATGTATTGTTTGACTATAAATATAAAAAATTAATAAAAGAAAATTATTTTTAAATTTAATCATGAGTAATTTTAATAGGACCTAAGTAATTAACGGGGATTGAATCATTATATGGCCAATTTGCTAATTTAATACGATTATCTAGTGGTCGATATTGAGCTGAGTTCATAAAAAAATCAGTGTAAGAATTGGGGGGAGGTTTGTTATAATAATTATTTTCGATATATACTAAACTTTCATGGGTAGGGTCTGTTGGGGGTGGTGGGTCATTTAGTGATAATTCTGGATGGTTCCATGCTTCTATAGTGTTAGTGTTTGCATTATCAGAAAGGAATTTTTTAAATCCAATTGCATTTCCATTAGGTTCCAGTTCACACCACAAACAAGCCATTCCTGCTATATTAGGGGCTGAATAACTTGTTCCGCCACGTCTTGTATTTGTAACATTGCGTCGGTTAAGATTCAACTTAACACCAGGCAGTTGGCCTAGGTTAATTTGATTTATAATTTCCGGATCTGTTTCACCATAAATAGAAGATGTAATGATATAGCTAGTATGAGTATGTATAGATCCAGATGGAGGAGAAAGATCTGGATATGGAGGTGAATGGGGTCCTATTGATGGGTCGGATGGAGCGCCAGCAGTTGATGTTTGGCTTAAAGCCCCTATATCTACTCTAGGACCTCTTTCTGATGATGGGGCTAGCCCATATCTCATTCTAATCCTTTCATTATTATTAGCATAATTACTAGTAAGGTTATAGAATGTTTTCCAACTAATATTAGCTACTTTAACTATACTATTACCTCCAGGGGGTCCCGATCTATGGTAAAATACTTTTTCCCCTGCATCATAATTACTATTATCTACAGCAAAAGTATAATATGACTCCCAAACGGAAGAATAATAATTAGGATTAAAAAATTTATCAAAATCCGGAGCTTCGGGATCTGTTGAACCTGATCCTGCAGTAGGCATGGATCTATTTCCAGCAGCATGGCATATAATTACTCCTGCGTCGGATGCAGCATCTGCATCTGCATTTACAGAAGGTACCCATTTATTATGTAAAGTTGAGTTGAGGATAAATTCAGTTAGATTAGCTGTAGGAAATCCTGTAGATAAACTTGCTGAGAGGTCTGGGGCTGATGATACTAATTGGTTAGAGGGACCTGCTATTCCATCAGGATTAAAAATAAAACCTTGATCTATACCTGTAGGTGCTAATACATCTACATCTGTGTTGGACGTGCCGCCTGCAGCCTCAAAACTTCCTACATAAAAACGATCTACCATGGTAGTAGAATTAGATACTACTGTAGGGCGTTTATATCCTGTGTTAGTATCTATTGATTTGGATTCATGGAATCTTTTAACAAGGGAATATACTTCAAAAGAGGAGTATGCATTGCTACCTGCTAAACCGCTTGGTGAAACTTTGAGAAAAAAAATTTCGGCTTTAGGGGCCCATCCAAATACATTACCTGTTGCTATAGACATACAATTTTGTCCGTGGTATGCTGTGAGGAACTCTGAGTTGTGGTTTGGTGGGTCGATTTCATCTATTGATAAATGCTCGTACCACTTAAGAAAATTTACTCTACTTCGATTTTCTGGATCACTTGAGTTTAGAACGGGTTTGTTAGGATCTCTAAGATATTCTTGGTGGTATGGAGTAAATCCCATATCTATTACAATTAAATCTACCCCTTCACCCGTAAGGGTATTGCCTTTAGATCCTGGAACTCTATTAGCACTACCACTCCACTGCAATTCCGGGTGGGTAAGAACAGATAAATCCTCATTTTTAGTCATCCAATAAAATGCTGTATTTGTTGCAGAGGGTGTTGATTGTGGGTTAAAACCAACGCATGCTCTAACATCATTAAAATTAGCAAGTGATTCAGTTACGACTAGGGGGAAGGTTGAGTTAAAAGGTATTTTTTGGATATGTTCTACCCTATTATCATTTCGTAAGTTATTAGCTTCGGTTTTTGATAAAGTAAAAAAAGTATTTCGTTCGCTTGCTTTTATGGGGGATGGTATTGATACTGCTCTATCCGGTACAATAGAACTATTTACTGTAGCATCTGTTGTTGTATTGCGGGTTAAATCATTTTCAACTACAGATATATTAATTCCCTTTTTAGTTGTTATTATATAATTATTCATACTCTATCCTAAAATAACATGATTAGTCCCATTAAATCCCATAAAGTTTTTAGTATCAGAATTAAAATAAGTATCACCTTCACTAGTCACTGCGGATGCTGTTTGTGCATTAGTATATGATTTTAATCTTAAAGGGGAGTTACTAATTACTACTGCATTAGCTGCATTTAAGATAATATTTGTAGCAGAAATAATAGTAGGTACACCTGTACCTGTTATGTTTAATTCAGGGGTTGTTAAAGAATTATTTAATACTATATTATTTGTTGTTATTGTATCTGCTTCTATATGTGATGATGTTAATGCAAATGAAGCTGTGGTCAGCAATACTGTAGATGAAAATATAATAGCTTTATTAAACTTCACTGATGTATCATTAACAGTAAATATATTGTCATTATTATATCCTATATTTAATCTATCTCCATCATCGTAAATAAAACCACCATTTCCGAAATTATCTCCATCTGTACCACCAAATACTATAGCTCCATCTTCAACCTCACCTTGTCCTTCTGATCCTCTTGGAAGAAATACAAATTTAGTTGTAGTTCCATTCGATGTTATAATATTTTCAATGTTAGCTCCAGATGCTGTTATACTTTTGAAATCTACATCATCGCCCGTTATAGCAAAGTTATCAGAACCGAGGGGAGTTGAAGTTATACCCGTTAATTCAGAGCCATCTCCAAAAAATTTATTTGCTGTTATAGTTCCACTTGCGCTTATATTACCTGAGGCTGTTATATTACTGAAGGTTACATCACTTCCCGTTATAGCAAAGCTGCTAGAGTCAATTGAGGTTTGTATGCCAGTTAGTTGGGAGCCATCACCTAAGTATAATCCGAAAGAAGCCGTTGCACTACTACTTACATTACCTGAAGCTGTGATATGGCTGAAAAAATTTGTTGAACTAGAGGATACTACAAAATTACTAGATGTTATTGATAAATCACCGGAAATACGCGTATTTCCTAAATGAATAGTATTAACTGAAGATGATATTACTGTTATTGTTGCTGATGTTCCCAAAATTTGGAAATCATCCGCTACTACTTTACCATTAACATTAATTCCATTTCCAAAAAATATTTGGGATGAAGGGTCTATATGGTCTAATCTTGGTGTATTAATTCTTCCACCAAAATAATGCATATCTCCACTTGCACTTATATTACCTGATGCCGTTACATTGGAATTTAAAGTTATAGATGATCCTTCTACAACTGTACCTGGACCAAATGTGTTACCAAATTTAAAATCTCCATCCTCTGCAAATAGTACTTTTGCTGATTGTATGTAGTATGCGTCTAAGTTTCCAGCATTAAAATAATCTGCATTAATTACTCCACTTGCACTTATATCGCCTCCTATTACATTTAAATTACTTCCTGTAATTGATACAGAACCTGTAAATTGGTGCGCTATTCCTCCTCCAGCAGCATCATTAAGTGAAGGTTCTGAGCCTGATCCAAATATATTACTTCCTGTAAGAGATGTGATATTACCTTCAATGAAATTAAATCCTTCAAAAGTAAATATACTTCCACCTAAAGATAAATTATTATCTATTTTTACATTACCAGATGCTGTTATATCTGTAGCTATAATATTACCACTTGCACTTATTGCTGATGCTGTTATTGCTCCTCCTACTGTTCTAAAAAAATCTTGGGCGTTAATAGAATTTAGAACTTGAGGAGTAGATGTTGGGTTACCCGTAGCTGTTAGAATATATGTTGATGTGCTAGTTGTATTTGTGGCCTTCATACTGGTTCCACCAGCCCCCGCTACAAATGATATAGTTTCTCCATTAAATGTAACTCCATTATTAGCATTTACGGTCATTGTAGAACTATTATTCCTAAATAAAGTAAAGGAATTTCCGTTATGTTCAAATAATCGACCGGAGGCATTTGCTATATCTCCCCCATCACTACCACTTGTAATTTTAAAGGAATTTACATTATGAATAAGGAATTCATTTGGGGAAGTTGATGTGTTCAGATCTATTAGCTCTACATTACCAATTTTTAGCATATTATGGTGATTTGCATCAGCCATTGCTCCGGAAATAATAAGACCCGAGCCTGTTATGAATAGTGTATTAGAAGGGGCAAAATCATAACCAACTGGATATTCGCCTACTTCGACATGGGAATTTGATGGTCCATCAATTATTAAACCATTACCTTTAAAGGTACCCGAGGCTGTTATAGTCCTAAAGGTTACATCACTTCCCGTTATAGCAAAGCTGCTAGAGTCAATTGAGGTTTGTATGCCCGTTAGTTGGGAGCCATCACCTAAGTATAATCCGAAGGAAGCTGTTGCACTACCACTTACATTACTTGCTGTTATATTACCAAAGGTTACATTACTTCCTGTTATAGCGAAGCTACCTGTGTCCGTTAGTGGTGAAGTTATACCCGTTAATTCAGAGCCATCTCCAAAAAATTTATTTGCTATTATACCACCTGAAGATGTTATATTACTGAAGGTTACATCACTTCCTGTAATAGCAAAGCTGCTAGAGTCAATTAATGTTTGTATGCCTGTTAGTTGGGAGCCATCACCTAAGTATAATCCGAAGGAAGCTGTTGCACTACCACTTACATTACTTGCTGTTATATTACCAAATACTTTATCCCCTCCCTCTATAATTATTCCGTCAAGACCCTTAGGACCTGGGGTATTGACTTGTACAACACGTGTGGATCCTTGATTTACTATTACTGAATTAGTAGTTGTACTAATAGAAGTATTAGTATTTTGGGGAGTTACAGTAATTTTATTATCTGTACTTGTTATTGTGACTTTATTAGCCATATTAAGATGCTGTAGTTACTTCTTTAGATAACTTAACAACACCTTCTAATAAACGAGTTACAATAGGAAAATCGCTTCCAGAGATTATTTCTAAATCATAAACTGCTTGAGTAAAATTAAAGGCAGAAGATGAATTTGCTGAGATAAATACTCCTATAGTACCATCGGAATCGTCAGCAGTTGCATTAAAATTTAAACCAGTACCGTCATTTGCTAATGAAGAATTTAAAATAATGTGTGTAGTAGACCCACCAACTTTATCTTTTAATTGCATTCTTCCTGTGTAGTTCGTTAGATCTATAGGAGAACTATTTGAGTCTTTGTATGCTACTTCAAAATCGACAGTAGTTCCTTGTTCTATAGTAAAATTATATTTTCCGGCAGCCATAAGGTATTTTTATTATACATATT
>Ga0075446_10000678_pt1 | contig 13924 bp, 13 predicted proteins | sample CoawatmetaG05DNA_FD_71590 | JGI IMG/M metagenome (GOLD analysis project Ga0075446, IMG submission 71590) | Marine microbial communities from the West Antarctic Peninsula - Coastal water metaG058-DNA | ecosystem: Environmental > Aquatic > Marine > Coastal | place: Atlantic Ocean: West Antarctic... | reverse complement strand
TATTTTTTATTAACAACTTCTTTAATTCTTTATAAGAAATGTAAAAATTTTTATCTTTATTTTGTGGTGCAACTATAACTGTGTCTAAATAATCACCCCAACCCTTCCAGTCTTTTTTATATTTTCTCTCAGGGTGAAAAGGTAAGTTATGTTTGCTTAATAAAGTTTTGTGTTTTTTTCCATATTCAGAAACTGATTTAATGTTATATTTTTTTAATATCTTTTTAGCTTCGTCATAAGTAATATTTAAATTTAACCATTTTTCCTTTCCCTCATATTGATTTTTGTACATTTGATTTGGATACCATGGGATATCTAGTGGGATTTTTCGTGATCTGCATTCTTTTATCCAATCTTTCCAAGATTTTAGTTTATTTTCTTCGTTATAATTATGAACAAATTTTTTAGCTTCTTGATATGATCTCCAGCTTCCAACCGCAACTTTATCCCAAACTTTTAATTTAATTGCTTTATCAAACTCTTCTGCTTCAATTTTATAAAGACTGTTAGCTGAAGTTATTCCTTCAACAGGCGAACCACCACTAGGTTTTTTTCCTTCAGAAATTACTCTTAAATATTCAGTAATTCTTGTATCAGATGTTGCTAATGCCCTAACAGTTATTGCAACATCGTCAAACCCCTGCTCTTCTGCAGCTTCATTAAAGTCTGCTCCATCTGGAATAAATATTGGAATTAGAATGTAACCAAACTTTTTACCTTTTGATAAACGTAAAGCTCTTCCTGCTGCCTGAACAATATCAACCTTGCTTCGTTTTGGATCTGTAAAACAAACACAATCAATTGCAGGTAGATCAACACCTTCTGTTAAACACCTAGCATTAGTCATTAGACCTTTGCCTTTTGAAAACTCTCTCATTTGAGTTGCTCTGGCTGACGTAGGCATATCTCCTGCAACATGGAAGGATTTTAACTTTCCATATTCAGGATAGATTTTTGTAATTAAATCTTGCTGTGTTCTAAAATTACTAGCTCTTTTAATTGATCTATGAAATGAAATAGCATTATTAATCTTAAATTGCTTGATAGCTTTTCTTAAAGCAAGTGCTGTTGCAAACTCTCTTGCTGTAATATCTTTTAATATTTTTTTAACCTCTAGGTATTTATTAGATTCATATATTTCCTGAATTTCTGGTGTGGTTATTCCAAAGGTAATTATTTTATAATCAGAAATAATAGGAGGCTTTGATTTAATAGCTTCTTTAAAGCTTAATTCATAAATAAGAGATCCATAATCTCTAGGATCATCCATAGACATAAACTCATCGCTATCTCCTCTAAACAATCTTTCTGTTGCTGTCATAGAGATGCGTTTTTTAATCTTTATATTTTTTTGATGCAGTAGATGTGCCATCTCTTTAGTTTTAGATCCAACTGTCTTATGAGCTTCATCCATTATCCCTAAATCATAAGTAAATCCTTTTGATCCCTTGGCTGTGGCTCTTCCAGATTGATAGGTGGTGAAGACTACCTTGATCTTTGAGGTTTTCTTCTTTAGAAATTGTTTAATTAAACTTGGATCGGTATCAACTTTAATACCAAGATCGGCAGTATCATTTACATAGTCATCTTGCTCATCTTTAACAGTATTGTCACTACATACACAAAACCATTCAGGTTCAATTCCATTAATTAAAAATTCTCTAGTCCAAACTTTTAATGTTTGCTGCAAAAGAGCTAAACTTGGAACAGCAATTAATATTGATTTAACTCCCATTTGTTTTGCAATCCAAAAAGCAGTTAAACTCTTACCTGTTCCACAAGGCATAATGATCTTGCCACGTTCATTAGATTTGAAGTGTTCTATAGTCTTTCTAATTGCTGCAACTTGATGAGGCCTTGGTTTTAAAATGTTAGGTTTGTATTTTTTACCAACACATTTAGCTTTGATTTGTGTGAATAAATCTCCATCATCTAAAGCAAGCCAAGTCTCTAATAATTCAAATCCAATTGATTTTAATAATTTTAGTTTTCTGGGTGGTTTATTAACAGTTGCACAAACAATTCCATGGGTGATGTTTTTACAATGGGTAAAAGCAAGATTATTAAATGTAGAGAGATCTTCTTTAATCGTTAAAGTTTCATTAGAATTAGATCGATACTTACATTGTATGGCCCAGTATTCTTTGTCATAAGTCTCAGCTATTATATCAATTCCTTCGTCTCTATCTGGTAAGTTTAGTCTTCTTCTTAAACTACTAGGAACTTCTTTTTCTAAAAAAACTCTTTTTAGCTTAGATTTATATTGAGGGGCTGTCTCTAGATACAGCTTTGTTAAGTATTCAAAGATATCTCCTGCAAATTTTGTTCTATTGGATTTGGTAAAACTTTCTAAAGTTTTATTTAAATCTTTCCAAGAATTTGCATTATGAATTATTTTTCTTTCTTGCATTTTAATTCTTAATCAATTTTTTCACATTAATAGACTACCAAAAAATTAATTATTAATAAAATTGATTAATAATCCCATACCGACCATATGCCGACAGATTAGTCACAAATGCTCTATAACAAGCTACAATGCTACAAAGGACCAATTAGTTTAAGATAACTAAATCCTTTTTAAGCATTGATTTATTTGATCTTTAACAGTAAAAACTTGGAAGTTACGTAAAGCCCTTGTAGCTCAGCTGGTAGAGCAATTGATTTGTAATCAATAGGTCCGCGGTTCGACTCCGTGCGGGGGCACCATCACCAATCAAAATATTGTCTTGGTAAATTATCTTCAACAAATAATTTAATCATCTTTTAGTAAAATTTTCACATCTTTTAACAAGAGAGCAATTGTAAGTTTTGACATAAAAAATTTATTTTTTTATCCTTTTATTTTTTTTATGATTTCATTTAATTTTTTACAAATATACAAAATTTCATTATTTTTCATTTCCGGATAAAGTGGCAAACAAAATATATTTTTAGATAATTTTTCTGATATTAAATAATTTTTTTTATCGAACTTATATTTTTTAAAACCTTTCATTTGATTTATGGGATAAGGATAAATTTTTCTAGTCTCAATTTTATTTTTGTTTAATTGTTCAATGATATTTTTTGATTTTTTATGATATAGAGTAAATAAATGATAAACATGAAAATTATAAGAATTTTCTTTTGGCAATATTAAATATTTACCAACTAATCTATTTTTATAAATTTTAGCAATTTCTCTTCTTCTTTTAATGTAGGTATTAACTTTTTTTAGCTTATAATTTAGTATAGCCGATTGGATTTCATCAATTCTTGAATTAATACCATATTCATTAGCATAATATTTTTTATTAAATCTATTTGATTTGTTTCCAGACTCAATACCATAAAATCTAATTCTTTTAATTTTATCATGAGAAATTTTATTTTTTACCGTAATGAAGCCACCATCACCATAAGCTCCTAAAATTTTTGTTGGATAAAACGAAAAGCAGCCAAAATCTCCTATAGTTCCCACTAGTTCTCCTTTATATTTGGCTCCTTGTGCTTGTGCACAATCTTCAATAACTTTTAACTTATATTTTTTAGCAATATTGATTATTTTTTTCATATTAGCTGCTTGGCCATACAAATGAACGGGGATAATTGCTTTTGTTTTTAATGTAATTTTTTCTTCAATAAGATTTGGATTTATTAAATAGTCATCAATATTTGCATCGACCAAAACAGGTGTTGCGCCACTACTGATAATTGCAGAAATTGTAGGTATTGCTGTATTGGATACGGTAATAACTTCGTCTCCTTTTTTTATACCAATTGATATTAGTGCTATTAAAATTGCATCAGTACCGCTTCCAACAGCACAACCATATTTTGATTTGTTTTTCTTTAAAAAATTTTTCTCAAAATTAATTAAATTTTTTCCAAAAAAAGTTGCTCCAGAGTTTAATGAGCTGTTTATAAGTTTAATAATTGAATTTTTATTTTTCTTGTATTCTCTCTTGTAAGACCAGAATTTAATCACTTATAATCCTTTTTAATTTTTTTATATTCATTGAAAAATTTAATTTATTTTCTTTAATTTTCATTTTTTTTTTGAGGACACCCTTAATATTTGGGTTATATTTTTTTGCAAATTCATATGCACTTTGTGAAGGACCTCCAACATTTATAATGCCTTTATATTTAAAAAGTTTTGGTAAAAATTTTGCGACCTCATCATGAAATATAAAATTAGTTATAAAATCTTTAAAGGCACTTTTATGTACAAAGGGTTTTTCAGTCATACTTATTCTAAGTATCAAAGAATTTTTGTAAAGCATAACAGCTGTCTCACCACCTAATTTTGACCATGCATAATTATTCACAGGTAAAAGTGGATCTTGCTCTTTATAGTCACCTTTGAGACCAGAATATACATAACATGTTGAAAAATAAATAATCTTTATATTTAATAGACTACATGCTTTTACCAAATTACAAGTACCTATGATATTTAAATCAATACTTTGAACAATATCATCATCATGAATCTTCATTGGTCTTGAAAGACCCGCACAATGAATAACTAGATCTGGTTTTTTTTTTTTTAAATAATTTTTTATTAAATTAAGTTTAAGTATATTAAATTCTTTACTTGAAGGATAAATGTAATTTTTAACACCATGAATATTTTTAAATGTTTCACCAAATCTTCCCGAACTACCAGTAAATAAAATTTTTTTATAACTCAACATGAGCAGTCCACTCACCTGTTTTTGAAAATTGTTTTTCCTTTTCAAAGATCTCTTTTTTATGATTCCATGCAAATAAAAAGGCTACGTCAGGTAAATTTTTGTAAAAATAATCCATTGATTTTATTGGTATATGTTTTCCTGGTGAAAATTTTTCAATTTTTTCTTTAGTTGTGTCACATATATAATCAATCACATCATTACCTATATCACAATAATTTAATATAGTTGTACTTTTTGAAGTAGCGGCATAACCACAAATTTTTTTACCTGATGATTTAAAATTATGTAATTTTTTTCTTAACTTTAATTTTGAGTCTTCACAATCTTCTTTAAATTTAAAACAAGATTTTAAATTATCTAAATTATTATTTTTTTCTTCATCAAGTAATTTTTTAACATTAGAGTCTATTTTATGAGTATTTTTTCTGGCACAAATGTACCTCAATGAACCGCCATGGGTATTTTGCTTAATTACATTAATTAACTCCATATCATATAGTTTACAAATTTTACTAACTGATGAAGTGGAGAACATATAAATATGCTCATCATATATTTGGTCATAAGAAACTTTTGAAAACATTGACCCCATATAAGGCTCTTCAAATATAAATACACCATTCTTATTTAAACAAAGATCAACTGCTTCAAACAAATTACCTAAATCTGGAATATGGCAAATTACATTGGCTGCACATATTACATCGGTTTGATTTAAAAAATTTTTAAATTTTTTTACAGTATCTGTATTAAAAAATTCATTAACTGAATTTAAACCTTTATTTTTTGCTATCTCAGATACATTTGAAGATGGTTCGAAACCAATTATTTCAAAATTTTTTTTTTTAAAGTTTGAGAGAAAAGTTCCATCATTAGAACCTATTTCTATTAATTTTTTATTGTTACTTGGATAATTGTTTGTGATCCAATTTGAGTAATCTTCAAAGTGACTTATCATGTATTTTGAGCTACTAGTAAAAAAAGGATAATTATCATTAAACATCATTTCAGGCTTTGGATGATCTATTAATTGCAGTAGTGATAACTCATTGGAAAACCCAATTGACATTTCAAAAAAAAATTCTTTACCAAAATTTTTTTTATCAAGGAAACCATTTGCAATTGGCATTTTACCAAATGACATTATTGAAGTTAGTTTTTTTTTTGTAATCTTGCAATTCATGATTAGTATTTAAGATAATTAAATAGCTTCAAAGTATCATCAACATCTTTTTGTAAATCAGAATTTAATTTGAGACCATATTTTCTAATTTTACTGTCATCAACGTGGTAAGATAATTGATTCATAATTTTTGTTTTAACCAATTTAATACCAACATTTTTTTTTCTTTTTTTAATTTTAGATATAATTTGTCTAACAGTATAGTTGCCTGATAGTGCATTGAAGATATCATTTTTAAAAAAATTTTTTTCTATACAAAATTTGAATAATTTAAAAGCATCTCTAATTGATAAATAAGGTCTATACTGATCCATGGCAGTTTTATAAACACTAATTTTTTCATTTAAAGCTGCATTTAAACAAAATTTATTTACAGCTGTATGAAATCTTATGCCTTTTGAGTAACCGGCTATTGTACCCAGCCTAAAGGTATTATAAATTAACTTATTACTTTTTTTTAACATGTTTTCTTCAATAAGTTTTATCTTTGCGTATGGCGATTGTGGCTTTAGGTATTTTTTTTCACAATTCTCATCAACTAATTTTGCCTGTTTTCCATAAACACTTGTAGATGAAAGATGAACTAATTTAACATTATTTTTTTCACAAAAATTTATAACATTTTTCATACATTCTAAATTATTTCTAAACATTTCTTTCTCTACAGAAAAACTTTTCTCTGCATTTGTCATAGAGGCACAATGGATTAAATAAGAAACTCCCTTAAATCTTTTTAATGAATTTTTTTTTGATAAATCAATTTGATAAAATTTGTAATTATTTTTTTTTCTTAAATTGAATAATGAGATGTAACGATTTGAACTAAGGTTATCTATAAGAATAACCTCTTTAATTTTAGGAATTAAATATATTTTTTCAGCAAGATATGAGCCAATATGTCCACAAGATCCAGTAATTATTAATTTCATTATTTTTTTCTTATAATCTTTTTAAATTCTGAGTAAACCTCTATATAATCATTAAATTCATATTCTCTATCACAAAACACCATCATCACAGCATTTTTTGTTTTAAATGTTACCTTACACCAAGTTAAAGGTTCCAACAAAATACCTTTCTTTTTTTTTGAGTCTAAAATTACATTTTTTGATTTATTTGAATCTGTAAAGAACAGTTCAATTTTACCAGAAATTGGTATAAAAAACTGAGAACATTTTTTATGTGCATGGTCACCTCTTAAAAAATTTTTTTTTCCATAAATTAAAAATATTCTTTTTGGTGTAAATGGGACATCTTTTTTAAATGAAATTGGAACCAAATGTCCACTTTTTTTTGTAAATTTTTTGAAAGTATGATATTTCATTAGTAGTATTTAAACTAAGCTAGATTAATTTGCAATAAAACTTAAATAACAAAATCTATATTTATCAAATTAAAAATATTAAGTTTACATTACAAATAAACAGATTTAAGTATTATTAAATAATGCATCAATTAAAAAGTAAAAATTTAAAAAATGATCATAAAAACTAAATTCAAAGGATTGTATGTCATTAAGAATCAAATATATAATGATGACAGGGGATCTTTTATGGAAATCCTTAAAAATAAAGATATTAAAAAAAAATTTCCTTTTATCGTTTGTTCAAAATCAAAAAAAAATGTTATTAGAGGGCTTCATATACAGACTAAAAACCCACAAGGTAAATATCTTACTGTTTTAAAGGGAGAAATATTGGATGTTGCGCTTGATTTAAGAAAAAAATCGAAAACATTTGGTAAAATATTTAAAATAATTTTGAGTGATAAAAATTGCAAATCTATTTATATACCTGAAGGTTTTGCACATGGTTTCTGTTCTCTTACAGATGATACTTTACTTTTATACTCTTGCACTAAATATAGAAATGCAAAAACTGAAATAGGTATAAAATATAACGATAAAGATTTAAAAATAAAATGGCCAATAAAAAAACCTATAGTCTCTCATAAAGATCGTAATGCTTTAGATTTTAAAGAATACTTAAAAAAATATAGTAAGTAATTTTTTATTTTAGTATTCATATTTATAAAAATCAAAATTATATAAGAGGGATTTTATTACCATAATTACTTGGTTCAAATTGTTATAAATTTTTCACCGTATTTTTTCTTAAACTTATTAATTGTTCTTTATTTTTAATGATATTAATAATTTTTTTGAAGTAGACCTATAATCATCACCCAGATAAATAGAATTAAAATTATTTGTAGAGTCTCAATTAAACATAAGAAAAACTTGTCTTTAAAATATAACTATAAAAAATAAAACAAGATTTAAGTATGTGCAAAAAAGTAAAAGTAAGTAAACTGTGGAAAATCATTTAGGAAGCTGGATTTCAATCACAGAACTAGAGGGGCACCCTACCTCACATTAGTTATGTAGACCATTTTAATTTAATTAAAAATTTCTAAAATTAGATTTTTCTTTTAAAATGCTGGATACTTTTATAAGCTCTAATATACCCTCTTGCATAGTATAATGAGTTTTATATCCTAATTTTGTTATTTTATCATAGCTTACTGCGTAATCTCTCTGATCCTTATCAGAAGCAAATTCGTTTCTAATTATATCAAAATCTAAATATTTTTTTACCAGATTAGCAACTTCAAGTTTTGTAAAATTCTGTTCATTATCACCAATATTAAAACATTCATTTGACATTTTTTTTTGATTATCTATAGCAAATATAATTGATGCTGTGGCATCTTTTGCATGCAAAAAAGTCCTAGAGGCATTAGCCTCATAAAGTACGTAGTATTTTTCTTGAATTGCAGACATTACAATTTGATTAACAAATAAATCCAATCTCATTCTTGGAGAAGCTCCATATACTGTAGCAAATCTAAGAGAGATTGCATTTTTATCTAGAATATATTTTTCTGCCTCAGCTTTATTGCTACCATACAATGTAAGTGGATTTATAGGGGTTTCCTCAGTACAAATATCTTTAACTTTTCCATAACTTGAGCCTGTTGATGGCTGTATAAATAATTGATTTGGAGACAAAATTTTTGCCATTTGTTTTACAGCATCTACATTGACTGATGTTGCTTCCCATTTATCTTCATCACAGGCTGGGTAACCGACTATAGCGGCTAAATTAATGACTATATCAGCTTTTGTGATTAAGTGGTGATTTGAAGTATCCCTTATATCACCGTTCAAAATTGTTAAATTTTTTTTGTCAATTAAGTGAAGAATTGAATTAATACCGAATTTAAACTTATCAATTATTGTGATGTTGTAGCCAAGATCTAATAAATCCTTACATAGTAAAGATCCAAGGTATCCTGCCCCACCTGTAACTAGAATATTTTTCATAATTATTTTGCTAATACACCATGTAGTGCATCTATTTGTTTTCTCAAATCTAAGTGACTATTTCCAAAAGATAACCCTTTATAATGTATTAAATTTGAGTTTTCAAGTTTTCCATTAATCCTATAATTAAAATATTTTATTACTGGATTTTTTGTAAAATTACCAGCTACGATAGGCCTAAATTCTATATTTTTTTTTCTCAAAGGTTCTAAATATTTGACTCTGTTATTGAGTAAAATACCAAAGCAAAACCAGCTACTTTTTTCAGTTTCAACTTGCATTTTTACATTAGGTAAAGTTGATATCATTTTTTTAAAATAAGATGCATTTTTTCTTCTAGATAGAGTGAGACTAGGTATTTTTTTTAGTTGTTCTTTTCCAATAGCACCAGATAACTCAAGAGGTCTTATGTTATAGCCCGGCAATACAAAGTTAAACAGTTCGTAGAAAGAGTCATCAGACTTTTTTTTTGTTACCAAGTTTTTTTTTGGCAATTGTCTTGTCCAACCATGAGCTCTTAAAGACAGCATTATCTGATATAGTTCTTTATTGTCTGTTAAAACGATACCTCCCTCCATTGTTGATATATGATGAGAAAAAAAGAAACTAAAAGTAGATGAAATTCCAAAACTACCAGTAAAACTCTCCTTATATTTTGCACCAAGAGACTCACAATTATCTTCAAATAAAATTAATTTTCTCTTTTTGCAGATTTTTTGTATTTCATTAAAATCACAAGGATTGCCATATAAATTTACAGCAAATATGGCCTTGGTTTTTTTGGTGATTGCTTTTTCAATTTTTAAAGGGTCAATATTAAATGTATCCTTACAAACATCCACGAAAACGACCTTCAAGCCGTACTGTTGAAGGGGAAAAAAAGTAGTCGACCATGAAACAGCTGGAACTATAATTTCATCACCATATTTTAAGTTATTTTTTGATACATACATTTGTGCAGCTATCATTAATAGATTTGCTGATGATCCTGAATTAACCATAACACCATATTTTCTATTATGAAATGCTGAAAATTTTTCTTCAAATTCTTTGGTATGTTTGCCCATTGTAAAAAAACCAGACTTTATTACTGATTTCATAGAATCGTACTCTGACTTATTCCAAGAAGAGTTAGCTAAACTGTATGTCATACTTGTTAATTATACACTTTTTATTAATTTATTAAAATTTAAACTCATCGCATTTATAGAATAATTTTTTTTAAAAATCTTTAAAATTTTTTCTTTTTCAACAATTAATTTTTTATAGTTCTTAATATTGTCTATAAATTCAGATTCATTTTGACATTTGATAAATATTTTTCCTTCAAATTTTTCATAACCAATGATTGCTTCACTAGTTGCAAAAACAGTTTTTCCATATCCAGCAGACTCAGCAACTTTAGTTTTCATACCAGAACCAGAAAATATTGGTGCAACCACAAATTCTGAATTTTTATAGAGATGTGATAAGTCATTAACTTTACCTAAGAAAATTACTTTTTTAAATTTCTTTTTGACCAATTCTTCATAACCGGTTCCAATCACAACTAATGTAAGATCAATTTTTAAAAGTACTTTTTTTATAAACCATAAAATTCCTATACTATTAGGTAATAATCGTCCTCCACCTACAAATAGAATATATGGTTTCTGTATTCTTGTAAGATTATTCTTTTTTTCGGGACTATTAATAACTGGTTGTGCAACTGGTAAGACTTCGGGATTTTTAGATTTATACAAAGCTATGGCACTATTTAAATCCCTTTTAGTAAAGAAAATTTGTTTATCTGAATATTTGGTTGATAGGTATTCATTTATATACATTTTAAATGCAATAAATAAATTTTTTATATTTTTGGAGTTATGGAATAATTTAACAAAAAAACTAAATTCAATATGCTGATGAATAATCATAATCTTTATATCTTTGTTGAAAGACTTTATTTTTTTACATACCGATCCCATGGTGGAACAGTCTATAATTATGATTTTAGTTTTATTTTTTTTAATAATTTTGATAATATTTGAAATGTCAATATTTGATAAATAATCAGTTTTTAAGCTGAAAAATTTATCACTAAAATTTTGTTTAATGTATGGGTTTATATTGTAGATTTCGAAATCAATATAATTATTCATTTTCAATGACTCAATTAAACACCTTGAATACTGCTGACGACCACCGAAGTGATCTTTTTTCCATTTATGTGTAATTAGTAGCATTAAGTTTTTTTTATATATTATTAAAAATTTGTATACAAATAATTGATCATAATTTTGTGTTTGAATAAAATTTAATTAAGGGAGTATTTAAAGTAAGAATTTATTAAATGTATTTAATATCCTAAAATATTAAATTTAAATGATAAAATTAACCATTAATACCAGTTAGCATGCTCACTCTAATACACAATAATATAACACCTAAGGTTACAGGTACGGTCAAAGATATTGATATTAGAGCTAAAGTATCAACTATAGTAACTTTTACATTTTTTGAGGGTGATAGATTGCGTGATTTATTTATAATATAATTATAAATATTTTAATATAAAATTTTTAATTAGTTTCTTTTCTTATTTGTTCAATTTTAATTTTTTTATAAAGGCTATTATTGTTGTCATATAATAAATTAAAAATAATGTTTTTGTTAGAATGAATAGAAATTATTTTTGCATTTCTAACTTCAAAATTATCTGCCACAGCGCTAATAGGTCTCTTAGTGCTATCTAAATTTTTAATTATAACTCTTGATTTGTCACTAATAATTGTACCTCTCCATCTTCTTGGTCTAAAAGGACTAATGGGTGTAACCGCCAATTTATTAGAATCTAAATTTAAAATAGGTCCATGAGCGGATAAATTATAAGCTGTGCTTCCAGCTGGAGTTGAAACCAAAACTCCATCAGAAATTAGATTTTTAATTATATTTTTTTTATTAGTTGTAATAGAAATTGAAGAAGCTTGCTTACCCTGTCTCAAGATTGACACTTCATTAATAGCTATTGATTTTTTTAATTGATTATTTTTTGTTTTAACACTCATTTGTAAAGGGTGAATCTTAATGTTACGTGCATTTTTTAAATTTTTAAGGAAATTTTTATTTGAAAATTTATTCATTAAAAAGCCATAGTTTCCAGAGTTTATTCCATAAAAAGGCTTTTTAAACTTATATAGCTTCTTCAATGTTTGAAGCATAAATCCATCACCACCTAAAACAATTATAATGTTTGATTTTCTTAAAGTTGTGACTTCAATTTTATTTAATATTAGCGATTTAATTCTTAGTGAATTTTTTGTTTTATCAAAAGCTAAATAAACTTTATCTTTCATTTAATGGTGCCCTCGGCCAGACTCGAACTGGCACTCCAAAAAAGGCACGGATTTTAAGTCCGTTGTGTCTACCAATTTCACCACGAGGGCACATAGTTTTTTCATTGTTTATCTGTTTTAGTTTATAACTCAACTTCTTTTTGAAACCAAATTATATAAACAATCTAAAAAAAAGTTCTTTTAGCCTTTTAATGCTTGTTTAAGATAACTTTTATCTAGATCACAATCTTTATAACCACGCTTAACTATATTTAAGTATCGCTCTCTTGGAAATGCAAATAAATTTTTTTTAGTCATAGTATAGCTCATTACTTTTTTACCATAATAAGTAAAATAATATTTTTTATATAAAACTGGATAGTCTTCATAAATATCTAATTTTTTTTCATCACTTTTAGATATTTTAAATAAAGCTCCTGGAACAGTTGAGTTTTTTTTAGGCTCTATATCAGCAGCTCTATATTTGCTTCTAAAAGTTAATTTAAAATTTTTAAGATTAATTTTTTTTAAAAAGACACTATCTTTACATCTTTTTTTCATTTGAAAATGATTTAGATTACTACCGTAAGCAAAATAAAGCATTTAACTATCTAACGACTACTTCTATTTTTTTTTGATTAACAAAATCTAATATTTCAGAACTACATTTATCAATTTTAAGTTGGTCTTCAGATCGTATTACTATTGATACACCTAGTTTGCCTGCTTGAAAAAAAGGATAACTTCCAATTTCAACATCCTTATTATCATCCTGAACATTAGTTAAAGATTTTGCAATTTCACTTTCAACAGTTTTTAAGCTTATTGTATGGCTTAATATTGGATCTCCCCCTACGATCTTATTTTTTAATCCTCCTAACATTGATTTTAAGATTGAAGGAACTCCTGGTAAGCAAAAAACGTTTTCAATATTAAATCCTGGTGCACCACTTGTTGGATTTAATATTAAATTGGCATCACGTGGCATCCATACCATTTTTTGTCGACCTTCGTTGAACTCTCCCACCTTATAATAAGCTTCTAGTATCTTAAAAGCCTCTTTGTGAATTTCATATTCAAGATTAAATGCTTTTGAAATAGATTGTGCAGTAATATCATCATGTGTTGGGCCAATGCCACCAGTTGTAAATACATAATTATTAACTTTTCTTAAATGATTAACGGTCTCAACAATTGTATTTTCGATATCCGGGATAACTCTCACTTCATTAACTTCTACACCAATTGAATTAAGCCATTGTGCAATTGTGCCAGTATTAGTGTCTTGTGTTCTTCCAGATAGAATTTCATTGCCGATAATGAGTATTGCGGCATTAAATTTTGTATTTTGATTCATTATTAAATATATAATTTAAATATGAAATTTACCAAACCTTTAATTAAAGGCAAACTTATCAAA
>Ga0075446_10000668_pt1 | contig 13991 bp, 8 predicted proteins | sample CoawatmetaG05DNA_FD_71590 | JGI IMG/M metagenome (GOLD analysis project Ga0075446, IMG submission 71590) | Marine microbial communities from the West Antarctic Peninsula - Coastal water metaG058-DNA | ecosystem: Environmental > Aquatic > Marine > Coastal | place: Atlantic Ocean: West Antarctic... | reverse complement strand
GAAACAGAGTAATGTCTGTCTTAAAAGAAAAGAAAATTCTTTTAGGAATTACTGCTGGAATTGCAGCATACAAAACGGCTATTTTAGTCCGCTTGTTTATAAAGTTAGGCGCAGAAGTTAAAGTTATAATGACTCCTGCGTCCAAAGATTTCATAACACCTCTTACATTATCTACACTTTCCAAAAATCCTGTTCATTCTGCTTTTTACTCTAAAGAAGATGAAAATGAATTGTGGAATAATCATGTTGATTTAGGTCTTTGGGCAGACTACATGATAATTGCACCAGCATCAGCAAACACCTTGTCCAAAATGACAAATGGAACTTGCGATAACTTGTTGCTAGCAACTTATTTATCATCAAAATGTCCTGTTTATTTTGCACCAGCAATGGATTTGGATATGTACTTACATCCATCAACTAAAGAAAATTTAAAAAAATTACAAAGTTTTGGTAACGTGCTAATTCCTCCAACATCAGGTGAGCTCGCAAGCGGTTTAGTAGGCGAAGGTAGAATGGCTGAACCCGAGGATATTGTGTCGTTTATAGAGAACGATCTCCTTGATAAATTGCCCTTAAAAGGAAAAAAAGTATTGGTAACGGCGGGCCCAACGTATGAAGCGATAGATCCTGTTCGTTTTATTGGAAATCATTCTTCAGGAAAAATGGGATTTGCAATTGCAGATGCTGCAGCAAATTTAGGCGCTGAGGTTTATTTAATTTCGGGTCCAAGTAATGAACAAATAAAACATTCTTTAGTGCACCGAATAGATGTAATCTCTGCTGAAGAAATGTATACCGCAGCTCATACTTATTTTAATGGAGTAGATATTGCGATACTTTCTGCAGCGGTAGCAGATTACAAACCAAAAAAAACTGCTACTCAGAAAATAAAAAAGACTACTGCTTCGTTAGAGCTTCAGCTAGCGCCAACAAAAGATATTTTAGCATCATTAGGTGAAATCAAGAAGCATCAATTTTTGGTAGGTTTTGCTTTAGAAACCAATAACGAATTGGAGAATGCAAAAGGCAAGCTAAAAAGAAAGAACTTAGATGCAATTGTTTTAAACTCTCTACAAGATAAAGGTGCAGGTTTTGCAACAGACACAAATAAAATTACTATTATTGGTAGAGATTTCTTATTAAAAACATTTGAATTAAAGTCTAAAACAGCCGTTGCACAGGATATTATGGAAGATGTTTTAAATAGAATCAGGAAACAAGATTCATAGAATCAAGATGTATTGAACCTTAGAAAGGTCTAGTATCTAGGGGGTATGAAATCTAAAATCTAAATTTTAATATGCATAGATTAACATCACTTATTGTACTACTATTTTCAGTAGTTAGCATAAATGCGCAAGAATTAAACTGCTTGGTTACTGTAAATTCAGATCAAATTGCAGGTTCTAACCAACAAGTCTTTTCAACGTTACAGCAGTCTCTAAATGAATATATCAATCAAACTAAATGGACAGATAGAGTTGTAAAACCAGAGGAGCGTGTAAACTGTGCAATGACAATTATTATTACTTCTAGGAATAATAATAATTTTACGGCAACGCTTCAAGTGCAATCTACAAGACCGGTTTATAATTCCAGCTACGCATCACCAGTATTGAATATAAAAGACAATGACTTCAATTTTAAATACAACGAATTTGATCCCTTAATTTACAATAAAAATTCCTTTGACAGCAATCTGGTTTCTACGATTGTTTTTTATGCAAATATAATTTTAGGAGTAGATGCAGATACCTTTTCTAAACTTGGTGGAGAATCAGAATTAAAAGAAGCACAAAATGTAATGTTGCAAGCCCAACAGAGTGGCCTTTCTTCATGGCAGAATGTGGTAGGGGAACAAAATAGATATGTATTAATAGATAATTTAGTTGCTCCGAAGCTCAAAGCATTTAGAAACTCACTTTATACATATCACAGAGACGGATTTGATAATTTAGTAAATTCAAAATCTGCTGGACAACAAAGTATTGAAGACAGTGTAATCGGCTTAGAGAGTATTTATAATAAAACAGTTGGTAATTACTTAATTAGATTGTTTTTTGATGCAAAGGCAGATGAAATTGTAAGAATGTACGCAGAAAAGACACAAACAAGAAAAAAACAAGTTCTGATAGAAACTGTCAGAAAAATTTCTCCAAACAATAATTCTAAGTGGAGAAAGTTAGATTAAATTCAACAAATTTTCATTAATTTTAACTTTTAAAAATTAGTCAATTTGCTTACACAATTATCCATAAATAATTATGCATTAATCAATCATTTAAGTATTGATTTTTCTTCGGGTCTATCTATTATTACAGGTGAAACTGGCGCAGGAAAATCGATTCTTTTAGGTGCTTTAGGTTTGGTCCTAGGAAATAGAGCAGATTTATCATCATTAAAAGACACGACTACAAAGTGCACTGTTGAAGCAAAAATTGCAGTTACTAATTACAATTTAGAAGACTTTTTTATTGCTGTAGACTTAGATTACGAGGCAGAAACTATTATTAGAAGAGAAATTCTTCCCTCCGGTAAATCAAGAGCATTTGTAAATGATACGCCCGTAACTTTGTCCGTTTTAAACGAATTAAGATCAAAGCTGATAGATGTGCATTCGCAGCATCAAACCATGCAATTATCTGATGCAAAGTTTCAGTTTGATATTTTAGACGCTTTGGCTAAAAATTTTGATAGAATTGCTTCTTATAAAAGAGGTTTTATGCAGTTAAGTGCTCTGAAAAAGGAATTATTGGCATTAGAAGTAGCGCAAAAAGAAGCAAATCAGCAATATGATTATAATTTACACTTGTTTACTGAATTAGAAGAAGCGAACATCAAGGTGGATGAGCAATTCGGATTAGAAGAAAGCTTAGAGAAATTAAATAATATAGAAGAAATAAAGGACAACCTGTCGGAAAGCTTAGAAATTTCTGTAAATGAAGATGTTGGTCTTCAAAGTTCACTAAGCACGTTAGTATTTAAAATATCAAAAATAGCTTCTTTTTCAAAAGAGTACCAAGAACTAGCAGAAAGAATTACTTCTGTAAAAATAGAGATTGATGATATTGTTTCAGAGTTAGAAAGTGCAAATGAGAATGTAGCCTTTAATCCAAATGAAGCAGAAGAAATCAATGATAGGTTGCAATTATTGTATAATCTTCAGAAAAAACATGCTGTAAACTCGAACGAAGAATTGGCAGTCATTTTCGAAGAATTATCTGATAAAGTGAGGCAAGTAGAGTCTGCTGAAGGTGAGTTGAACAAGAAAAAAGCAGCAATCGAAGCTATTTCTATAAAGTTAGATGCTGTCTCAGAAAAAATATCAAAAGCGAGAACCGCAGCAATTCCTAAACTAACCAAAGAACTAGAATTTCTATTGACAGACCTAGGAATGGAAAATGCACGTTTCTCTATAAAAGCCAAATTAACAGATGCTTACTTTAGCAATGGAAAGGACGAATTGGAATTCTTGTTTTCAGCAAATAAAGGCGGCAATTTCGGAGAACTGAAAAAAGTAGCTTCTGGTGGAGAATTGTCTAGAATAATGTTATCTGTAAAGAAAGTATTGTCTGAAAACACACAATTGCCAACCATTATTTTTGATGAAATTGATACTGGTGTTTCTGGTGAAATTTCTAATAAAATTGCAGCCATCATGCAAAGAATGAGTGCCAATATGCAGGTAATTGCAATTACACATTTACCTCAAATTGCAGCAAAGGGAAGCAATCATTATAAAGTTTACAAAGACGAAGTAAACGGTGTTACCACCACAAACTTAAAGGAATTATCTTCAGAAGAGCGACTTACTGAAATTGCAGAAATGTTAAGTGGAAAAGATATTTCTGATTCGGCACTTACACACGCTAAAGAATTATTGAATTAGGGATTCTATTAAGTGAAAAGTGGAAAGTGAGAACTATGATAATTAATTATCTCCAAACTTATTAATAATAGCAATAAGCGCAATTTAGCATCTTTAAGTTATCATCCAAAAACCAAAATAGTGTACAACTTATTAAAAGGAAAAAAAGGAATTATATTTGGGGCACTTAATCAACATTCAATCGCTTGGAAAGTTGCAGAAAGAGCGTATGAAGAAGGGGCAGAATTTGTGTTAACAAATGCACCTGCTTCAATTAGAATGGGCGAGCTAGAAATCTTAGCTGATAAAACGAACTCAAAAATTATTGCTGCAGATGCTACTTCTATTGAGGATTTAGAAAATTTAGTAGCAAAATCAATGGAAATTTTGGGTGGCAAAATTGATTTTGTCTTACACTCAATAGGAATGTCGGTAAATGTGAGAAAAGGAAAATCGTACACAGATCCAAACTATGATTTTACAAAAAAAGGATGGGACGTTTCGGCTGTTTCCTTTCATAAAACAATGAACGTCTTATATAAGAAAAAAGCCATGAATGAGTGGGGAAGTATTGTTGCGCTTACTTATATGGCGGCACAAAGAGTTTTTCCAGATTATAATGATATGGCAGATAATAAGGCTTATTTAGAGTCTGTTGCGCGTAGTTTTGGCTACTTTTTCGGAAGAGATCACAAAGTACGTGTAAACACAATTTCGCAGTCTCCAACACCAACAACAGCAGGCACTGGAGTCAAAGGTTTTGACGGTTTTATCGCTTATTCAGAAAAAATGAGTCCTTTAGGAAATGCGACTGCTTTAGAGTGCGCAGATTATACCATTTCTATGTTTTCAGATTTGACAAAGAAAGTTACATTGCAAAATTTATTTCATGATGGTGGGTTTTCTAACATGGGCGTGAGTGATGCTGTTATGGAAAATTTTGAGTAGTCTTATTTGAAGCTATTTTAGGCTTTAGCTGCTCTCTTTTTCTAGTTGTCAATATAGCATGCTAAAAACGAAATGCTCGAACTGACAACTAAAAAAGAATTCAAACAAACCGCTCAATCAGCTTTCTATATGTTCGCATACTTTTAAAGATTCTAAAAATTAACTAGCATTTTAAATTCTCTACAGGTTTAATAGCGTTTCAATAATACTTAACTAAGATATAATAGATCTTATCTCTTAGCGATGGTTTAAAAATAGGCGGAACTTTATAAAACAGAAATTCAAACTTTTGTTGTTTTTTATCTTATTTTTACCTTTCAATTTAATTTTTGCACATGGGTTTTTTTAAGAAAATAGACAAAGTATTTACAGCATCAGAAAAATTTAATACGATGGAGAGAACCGAGGTAGATATTCAAATTGAAGAGAATATTAAAAAAGCGGGTATCGATAAGTTTGCAATATCTGATTATGCTGATTTATATTTGAGAGTGAACGAATTAGGAGGTTTTTTAATTTTAGAAACAATTATGGTAAGTGCAACAAACTTGAAAAGTAAAAAAGGCTGTGCACTGACTTTTATGAAAGGTGATGACACTTTAAAATTAGCATCTGATGAACATATAATTGAATCAGACTTTTCTAAAGCTGTAAAAAAAGCGATGACTAAAATAGATTATAATATATCTGCTGAAGAAGCAGCAAATTTTAAAGAAGAAAAATATAATGAAGTTCGTTTTGAAATCAACGGAAATGAAATTTTATTTTCTGTTCTAAGCTCATAAATATTGAAAGTATCATTCTCCATAATTATACCTGTTTACAACCGTCCAAATGAAATTGACGAGTTGCTAGAGAGTCTTACAAAACAGGATTTTTCCGATGACTTTGAAGTTTTAATTATCGAAGACGGATCAACCCAAAAAAGTGACTTGATTGTCGAAAATTATAAAAGTAAACTTAATTTAAACTATTTTTTTAAAGAGAATAAAGGGGCGGGAGCAAGCCGTAATTTCGGAATGCAAAATGCCTCAGGAAATTACTTCATCATTTTAGATTCTGATGTCATTGTCCCAAAACAGTATTTGTTTGAAGTCAAAAATGGATTAGAAAAAAAATGTACGGCTGCTTTTGGTGGTCCAGATGCAGCGCATTCTAGCTTTACCCCCTTACAAAAAGCCATTAACTATTCGATGACTGCAGTTTTAACAACTGGTGGAATTCGTGGTAAAAAACAAGCCGTTGGTAAATTCCAACCTAGAAGTTTCAATTTTGGACTTTCTAAAGTTGCTTTTGAAAAGACACAAGGTTTTTCTAGAATGAAAAACGGAGAAGACATCGATTTAACGTTTCGACTTTGGGAAAACCAATTCGAAACGCAACTGATAGAAAAAGCATTTGTATATCACAAGCGCAGGAGCTCTATCAAACAGTTTTTTAAGCAAACCTATGGTTTTGGAACTGCAAGACCAATTTTGAATAAAAAATACCCGAACACATCTAAACTGACTTATTGGTTTCCTAGTTTGTTTATTGTAGGGTTCGATTGTAGTGTGGTTTTAGCCATTTTTGGCTTTCATCAGTCATTCTATGTATACGGGTTTTATTTCTTGCTAATTTTCCTCGATTCCTTATTTCAGAATAAGAACTTACAAGTTGCTATTTTAAGTATTGCAACCTCTTTTACACAATTTTTGGGCTATGGTTTGGGTTTTTTAGAATCCCAGTTTATTCCTAAGGACACAAAATGAGTACACGTTAATTTCACATCCAATGATGCTCATTTTTTCATGAGCGTTGTACCTCGATATTTGTAAAAAAGTTCTCGATACAAAATTGCTTATACTTCTCAATTTCACTCGAACTGAAAGATGAATTATTAGATTTTATTCAATGTTTTTATTTTTAGATCACTTAACGTCTCGATGTCACTCTTAAATGTTATGACTTTTATTTCATTTGGCATTAAGTCAAAAAAGTTGTCTGAAAAATGTCCTTTTTCTTTCGTGAATAAAAACACCTCTTTTTGCAATACACTACTTTTTAATCGAATGGAAAAGCCTTTTTTCGTTTTAACAATTTCTTTCTCAATTGCAGCTTTTGGTAAGTTTAAATCTTTTGGCTTTGCGAAGTAGTAGAAGGATGTCTGATTATTAAATTCAGTAATTAAAACGGAAGACTCTTTATCAATACTATCTAAAGAAAAATCGTAAAAGGATTTACTACTGTTTTCTAAAACTTCAATTTCTTTAGTATCAGACCAAATTTCTTTTCCGTAAAAATCAACTACTTTTAATTTTAAAACGTTCTGAATTGGGTCAAAAGTGTCATTAATAATAAATGTTTGTAAGCTGTTATTTTCGAGAACTGTAGATATTAATACATTCTCAAAAGCCTTTTTAGCTTTGTATTGTAAGGCTTTCCAATTGCCAAAGTAATCAATACTAGACCAAGAAATTGCAGGCCAACAATCGTTTAATTGCCAGTACAAAGTTCCCATATTGTTGGGTTTAGCTCTTCTGTGCGCTTCAATTCCCATGACAACACCTTTTGCTTGTAATAACTGACTCACATATACGTAATCTTCGTCTTTTATAGGAATTTGGTAATTACGTTTCATATACTCAGCAATCAAGTTAGAACCTCTTGCATGTTTTTGGTGCGATCTTATTGCAGCTGTTTTTAAGTTGATGGTGTTCTTTTGATTGATATAATTGATTGTTTCAAAACTCGGAAAAGATTGAAAACCAAATTCACTCATAAATCTTGGTACATTATTTTCAAAATGTTCAAAAGGATAACCGTCATGCCAAACCCACCAATCATGTGCATCTCCTTCTGTTTTATGTTTCGAGTTACCCCTGCCGTATTTTGGTGAAGTTTCCCAATAATCAGTTTCACTAAATTCAGCAACTACATTGGGTAAAATAGTATCAAAAACCGCCAAGTAGTCATTCCAAATTTCTTTTTTTTCTTTTTCAGTTCTATTATTTTGCCATCCCCAACGTTTCCAACCCTCAGCGCTTTCATTATTACCGCACCACAAGGCTATAGAAGCGTGATTTCTTAGCCTTTTGACTTGTTGTTCTGCTTCTTCTTTGATGTTTGCTAAGAAGTCTACGTCTCCTGGATACATAGCACATGCAAACATGAAATCTTGCCACACTAAAATTCCTTTAGCATCGCACAAATCATAAAAAACATCCTTTTCATAAATGCCACCACCCCAAACGCGCAACATATTCATATTTGAGGTTACTACATCAGAAAGTAATTTTTCATATTGTTGCAGAGTTACCTTATTTTGAAAACTATTTTGAGGAACATAATTTGCACCCTTCATATAAACTGATTTTCCATTTAATTCAAAATAAAAGGATTCACCGATACTGTCTTTTTTGGTGATGAGTTTTAAGGTTCGGATTCCTTTTTTAATTGATTTTTCATCTTTTACTTTACCCTCGGAAATCAATTGAAATTTAAAATGATACAAATAAGGTGTTCCTAAATTATGAGTCCACCATAATTTAGGATTTGTAATCTCTATTGGAATCTTGTAAGTATGTTTTCCTTTTTTAAGGGCTATATTTGAAGAAATAACTTCTCTGTTAATTTTGGTAAAAAGACTAATGTTTTTGTCAGATGAACTTTCAATACTTATTTCAGCAGATAGCATCGCTTTGTCTGTATTGATTTCCTTTTGTCGAATAAAAACAGATTCAAATCTAAGGTCATCCCAAGCATGTATAAAGATGCCTTTCGAAATTCCCGATGCATTTAATTTTGGTCCCCAATCCCAGCCATATTGAAACTGTGCTTTTCTGGTGTAAATTCTATTTCCTTCTGGCAACTTATATTTTGAATTCAGTCTTGCTGCATCTTCAAAACTGGTTGTATTTTGAAACACGATTCTCAATTCATTAGACTTCTCTATTGGCAACTCCTTTAATGAAATCGAATATTTCCTAAATGCATTATCAGTGTTTAATTGATACTTTCCATTGATATAAATTTTTGCATAGGTATCTAAGCCTTCAAAAATAAGTTCAATATTTTCCTTTTTTAAGATGGCATCAGAAAGTGTGAAAGTGGTCTTGTATTCCCAGTTTTTCTCAGAAACCCATTGTACTTTTTCTTCGTTATTTTTTACAAAAGGATGCTCAATTATTTTATGAGCTAATAAGTCTGTAAATACATTTCCAGGAACGGTAGCTGTTTTCCAACCTAATGAATCAGCAGCTTTAAACTGCCAATTTTTATTTATTTCCGTGAGAATTGGAAGGTCTTTTTCTAAGGTATTGCAACTAATTATAAATAAAAAAAAGACTCCAAAATTTATTCTACTCATTTTTAATCACTTTTAGAATTTCTTTAATATTTTTTATATCAGAGACAGTTTGTGTCGTGTTTCCAAAGAAGATGCTTTTTTTGCCAGGTATAATTTTTGAGGCTGAACTGTGAATTTCTCGAAATCCAGCTTCTTTAAAGAGCTGAGCGTTATCTGAATTAATTCCACTTCCTGGAAGAATTATAATTCTCCTTTTTGCAAGTTGTTTTAATTCTTTTAGCAATTCAATTCCTTGCGCTGCTTTTTCTTTTTTACCCGAAGTTAAAATACTATCAACTCCTAAATCTATTAATATCTCTAAGGCTTTTTTCGAATTTTCAACACAATCAAAGGCTCTATGAAACGTGAAAGATAAGGGTTTAGTTAGCTTAATAAGCTCTTTTGTTCTTGCAATATCAATTGAATTATCACTATTTAAAACGCCAGAAACGATTCCGTTAAAACCGAGTTCTTTACAGAGTTTAATGTTATCTTTCATCAACGAAAACTCCTCTTCAGAATAAAGAAAATTCCCGCTTCTTGGTCTTATTAAAACATTTACAGGAATTGAGGTTTCTTCAGAAACTTTCTTTAAGAATCCATAAGAAGGTGTAATTCCTCCAACGGATAATTCAGCACAGAGCTCAACTCTCTGCGCTCCAGAATCTTGAGCGTTCATTACAGATTGATAAGAGTTTGCACAGATTTCTAGTTTCATGTTATTTTTTGTGTTGTTACATCGAGTGGTTTTGATTCTTTATCAAAATTGTATCGAGACTTTTTTGATTCTCGAAACTATTTCTTTATTTTCAAAAGTTTATTCGAATCGACATTTTGTTTTCATTATATAATTATTTCATCGTTAAAAGTCAAAGCTTTATCTACTGAACCTTGATCTTATTTACCAAATATTTCATGATTTAAGATTTTAAGTATTACGGTTTCGATAATTTTTGTTTTTCAATCGGATTTAAAATAACCGTTTTAATTTTCTTAAACAAAGGTTCCGGTAAATTATTAAGCTCCATTTATCTCTCTATTTGAATTGCATATCAAAAAAAAACAATAAAAAGTGTCAACATACAACGATGAAATTTCATTTTCTGTTATATTTGATACGAATTTAACAATCTATTTTGATGAAACTTCACTTTTATTCTTTTATTCTCATAATTTTCCTCATCATTTCTTGTGATACAAATTTTGTTATTTCTAAAGCAAAAAAGGATAAAGAACTTATTTCTTATGTAAATCCGTTTATTGGAACTGGTGGTCACGGACATACATACCCGGGTGCAACGATGCCTTTTGGAATGATGCAACTCTCCCCAGATACGCGTTTAGACGGTTGGGACGGATGCTCGGGATACCATTATTCAGATACGGAAATTTACGGATTTTCACATACGCATTTAAGTGGAACAGGAGTTTCTGATTATGGCGATATTTTATTAATGCCAACAAACAAACAAGTTTTTAATAACGGAGCAGATGGAAAAGAAGGCTATAAATCTAAGTTTTCTCATGACAGGGAAATTGCCGAGCCTGGTTTTTATAAAGTGCATTTAGACGATACAAATATAGATGTAAAACTAACCGTTTCTAAACGAAGTGGAATTCATAGTTATCAATTTCCATCAGCTGAAAATCAATTTGTAATCCTAGATTTATTACATCGCGATAAGGTTTTAGATGCTAAAATCATAAAAATTTCAGATACTGAAATTGTGGGGTATCGTTTCTCCAAAGCTTGGGCAAGCGACCAGCGTTTGTATTTTGTTATAAAAACATCGCATTCTTTTAAAGATGTTTTAGAATCGCCAATAAAAAAGGGATTGGCTGGAGCTCAAAAAATAGCTTTGCATTTTATAAATCCTAAAAACGAAGCTGTTACTCTTAAAGTAGGGATTTCTGCCGTAGATATTGAAGGAGCAAAGAAAAACTTGGCAGCTGAAATTGGAAATCAAACTTTTGAACAAGTTAAAAAAATAGCACAAGATTTTTGGGAGCAACAATTAGAAAAAATTGTAGTGGAAGATCCAAATGAAGATCATAAGATCAATTTTTACACGTCGATGTATCACGTTGCTATTGCACCAAATTTATATCAAGATGTGGATGGAAGATATCGAGGGATGGATTTAAAAATTCACGAGACAAAAGACTTTGATTACTACACTGTTTTTTCACTTTGGGATACTTACAGAGCCGCACATCCTTTGTATACGATTATAGAGCAAGAAAAAACCAACGATTTTATCAATACTTTTTTAGCTAAATATGAGGAAGGTGGTATCCTACCAATTTGGGATTTGTCCTCGAATTATACCGGTTGTATGATTGGGTACCATGCAGTTCCTGTAATTGCAGATGCCTATTTAAAAGGTATTAGAAACTACAATGTTGACAAAGCTTTTGAAGCGATGAAATATTCTGCCACTAGAGATAAACTTGGATTGGATTCTTATAAGAATTTCGGATTTATTCCTGTTGAAAAAGAGTCTGAATCTGTTTCTAAAACTTTAGAATATGCTTATGATGACTGGACAATTGCACAAATGGCAGAAGATTTAGGGAAAGTAGCCGATTATAAAATCTATTCAGAAAGAGCACAATATTATAAAAACGTTTTTGACCCAAGTACGCAATTTATGAGAGGAAGGTTTAGAAATACTTGGTTTGCACCTTTTGATCCGTATGAAGTAAACTTTAATTATACAGAAGCAAACTCTTGGCAATATAGTTTTTATGTGCCGCAGGATATTTCTGGGTTTACAAGCTTGTTAGGTGGAAAAGAGAAATTGGGACAAAATCTAGATAAATTATTTTCTGCAAAAGATAAAACTTCAGGAAGTCATCAGGTAGATATTACAGGTTTAATTGGGCAATATGCGCACGGAAATGAGCCAAGCCATCATATGGCATATTTGTACAATTTTGTAAATAAACCTTATAAAACTCAAGAGAAAGTGCGTCAAATCTTAACAGAATTGTATGCAAATGCGCCAGACGGAATTTCAGGAAATGAAGATTGTGGCCAAATGAGTGCTTGGTACATTTTTTCATCATTAGGTTTTTATCCTGTAACTCCAGGAAGCAATGAGTATATTGTTGGAGGCCCTTTATTTGAGAAAGCTACCATCAATTTAGAAAATGGAAAATCATTCACATTAGAATCTAAAAATCAATCCGAAGAAAATAAATACATAAAATCTGCAACATTAAATGGAGTTAGCTATCCGTATTCTTATATCAAGCATCAAGACATTGTAAATGGCGGAAGTCTGGTTTTCGAAATGACAAATGAACGATCCACTTGGGGAACGAAAGATGCATTTGTCCCAACCACGAAAATTGAAGAACATCTAATTGTAGCTGCACCATTTATTGCAAAAGGAAAAATTGCCTTTAAAGGAAGTACAGAAGTAAGTTTAGGCACCGCAGATGAAAAAGCAACTATTTATTACTCTTTAAAAGGTGATTTTCAAAAATATGAGCAACCTTTTACCATTTCAGAAAAAGTCACTTTAAAAGTTTATGCTACAAAAGAAAATTTAAGAAGTACAATTATTACAACAGATTTCTATAAAATAGATCCAAATTTAAAAATTGAATTGAAGACTGTATATGCAAATCAATACAATGCAGGCGGAGATAATGCGTTGATAGATGGGGTTTTAGGAGCAGAGGATTTCAGAACAGGAACCTGGCAAGGATACTTTGATACGGATTTGGTTGCCGTTGTAGATTTAGGAAAAGAAAAAAGTGTAGAAAGTGTTCAAGTAAATTTTTTAGAGGATCAGAGAAGTTGGATTTTTCTTCCAACAGAAGTCGAGTACTTAATTTCTGCTAACGGAAAGAGTTTTAAGTCCATTTCAAAAGTGAAAGTCAACGCGACCTTAGCGAATGAACAGGTGAAAATTAAAGAACATCAGGTTGTTTTAAATGAGGAGAATGTGCGATACATAAAAATCATAGCAAAGAAATTAGGTCAGCTACCAGAATGGCATTTAGGTTCTAAACACGAGGGTAGAAGTTGGTTGTTTTTAGATGAAATTCAAATTAAGTAAAAATGGATGTGATTGCGAAGAAAGTTTTTTTGCTTTCTGTGGCAACTTCATTTCGAATAGGAGATCGTTTTCTCCCTGATAATAAAAAGAATAAAATGAAAAGACGAAGTTTTATAAAAAAAGCATCTGCAACAGGTTTAGGTTTGGTGGCAGTATCATCAACAATAATAAGTGGAGATTCTGTATTAAAAGTATCAGACAAGAAAGTTGCTATGTTTGTGTTAAGTCCAATTAGACCATTGGTAATTGCTACTTGGAACACGCCTTTGGCTGTCGAAACCGCCGCAAAAATTTTACAAAACGGAGGTTCGGCTTTAGATGCTGTAGAACAAGGTTGCAGAATTGAAGAGGCAAATGAAAAAGGACAATCTGTAGGAAAAGGAGGTTTGCCAGACAGGGATGGAGATGTGACCTTAGATGCGTGTATTATGAATTCGAAAGGAGACTATGGCGCAGTTTTAGGTGTTAAAAACATCATGCATGTGGTTTCTGTAGCAAGAAAAGTAATGGAAGATACGCCGCATGTCATGTTAGTGGCAGAAGGCGCGGAACAATTTGCGGTTTCCAAAGGATTTGAAAGAGAAAATTTATTGACAGAAGCAGCTAAAAAGGCTTGGGAAGAATGGAAAGTTAAATCAGAATACAAACCAATTATCAATATAGAAAATCACGATACGATTGGCATGTTGGCAATTGATAATAAGGGCAATATTTCTGGCGCTTGCACTACAAGCGGATTGGCTTATAAAATGGCGGGTAGAGTAGGAGATTCTCC
>Ga0075446_10000666_pt1 | contig 14001 bp, 5 predicted proteins | sample CoawatmetaG05DNA_FD_71590 | JGI IMG/M metagenome (GOLD analysis project Ga0075446, IMG submission 71590) | Marine microbial communities from the West Antarctic Peninsula - Coastal water metaG058-DNA | ecosystem: Environmental > Aquatic > Marine > Coastal | place: Atlantic Ocean: West Antarctic... | reverse complement strand
TGAATAATTCCTGTAATATTATCTGCGTAAAAAACTCTATCAATAGCTGGATCTATAAAAGTACCAGTACTTGTATCCCATAAATAATAAATAACAAATTCTGAATAAACACCGTTCGCTGCTGCATCATCATTCGAACCCGTATTGAAAGTAACAGTTAAAGTTTCCCAACCACTTCCTGTATGAGATACCACAGCTGTAGACGTTGGAGCACCATCTACACCACCTTGTACTCTGGGTGCAATTGAAATTGCATCTTCAGAATAAATGTCTATTTGCATTGTTTTATCTGATGTTAAAGCAATATTATTTGTCATATTAATATTGATACCCTGCCATATGTTACCTGCAGCCGTAGCAATAAGTTTTGCTACCTGACCTCTAGTTCCATTAGTTGCTGGGTCCGCTACTATTTCTGCCGCACCACTACCAAATGGATCTCCAAGACCATCTGTTCCTGTCTCAAAATCCTGGACAACTGATTGTTGTGCATACCCTATTGACATTGCCAACAAGAAAATAAATAATGTAATTTTTTTCATCATAAAGTATTTTATATTAGTAAATGGTTTTTCAATTTTAAACTACCTTAATTAATATTAAATTAAAAAAGAATTTAAAATTATCACATTTCTAAGATAATCTTATAATTATAATAAAAATTCAACAATAACCTATACTTGATACATACATCTCAATAAAAAACACTTTTCTTTTGTGAGATGATATAAAACATGGTGTAAAGGTCCTCCTACAACTAAAAATAATTATCAAAATACTATATAAAAATGTTAAAATAACACATATGTAGGGGTTATGTAGTGGTAAAACAGTAGAAAGTACATTTCAAAAAATTGTAAGTTTAAATAAAAAAAGTGAAGAACAAGTTAAACTCATTCATTTATTTAGAAATAAAAGAAAAAAATATTAAATTTTAATACTATTTATTTTTTTGGAGTAAAATTAAAGCATCGCTATTATTAGTTACCAAAATAACGTCTTTCTCATTATTGATATTTATAGATGTGATTGAACGACTATCTAATGGAATATGAACTCCGCTATTTGAAGCTTCAATTGGTTTATAATTATTCTTACCGTCACCTAGTAAAAGTAAGCCATAACCTGCATCATATCTTACAGTTTCTACTTCTACTCCGTAGTGATTCCCAACAATTAATATATCTTTAAACCCGTCACCGTTAAAATCATCAACTAAAGAATTTTTTATAGGACTCACTTGTGCTTGAATTGGCAAAACCTGTCGCTTTAATTGACCTCCTTCATTTATCAGAATAATACTTTCAAAATTGCTTATTTCATATACAATAGCGTTTTCTATTTTTTCTTTTGGTAAAATTTCTAGTAAGCTTGAAGATGCAAAACTATGATAGTCCTTAAATTTATCTCCTACAAAAGGCATTTGCTGAGTGGTGCACTCTTTACCTCTCATTGGAACATATTCATCTTTATAGTATTTTGCGAAGACAACATCATTTGTTCCATTGTTATCAAAATCGTTTGCGTACACCTTAAAAGGATGTTCCTTGGTAGCTTTAAATTTATTATTAAGCCCTAAATTGCCAATTATATAATCATCATCTCCATCATTATCAATATCACTGGCTGTTATAGACCACCAGATACCACTGCTATCATCTGCAACACCGAATTTTTTTGAGTTATCATTAAAAATTCCGTTTTCATTTTCTAGCACTTTTATTTTCATCCATTCCCCAACAACTAATAAATCTTCATCGCCATCTTTATCAATATCAGAAAAAACTGCATCTGTTACCATGCCTATATTTTCTAGATCTGGAGCGATACTATTTTTTGCTTTTTTAAACTTTCCCTTTTCATTTACCAACAAATAACTGGTTGCTGGAAAAGCGTATTTACCAGAAATTACTCTTGTTCCAACGAATAAATCTAGATCACCGTCATTATCAATATCTGAAGATTTAACAGTTTGTGTACTTTTATAAATATTAGGTAAAGCATTAGAATTCTTTGTAAAAATACCTAAACCATCGTTTATATACAATCTGTCTTTTAATAGTTTATTTCCAGATTTGAATTCACTACCACCACTAACAACATATAAATCTTTGTCTCCATCTGCATCTGCGTCAAAAAATAAGGCTTCTAAATCTTCTGAACTTTTATCTTTTTCCCAAAGTTGAGAATTACTTTTCTGAAACTTACCATCTTTAATCTGAAGATACAAAACACCTTCTTGTCCCGCAGCTCCACCTATAAATAAGTCTTCTAAACCATCTCCATTTACGTCAGCTACGGCAGAAAATGGTCCATTATTAGATAATTTATGAGGTAATAAAATTTCTTCAGAAAAATCATCAAATTCATTCTCTTTATGTTTGTATTCTAGTCCAATCTCTTTGGGGTTTATATTTGTAAAAATTGGATTAAATCTATCTGGTTCTTTTAACTTTTTTTCAGCTTTAGAATACTTCGCAGTAATAGTTTTATTTGCTTTAATACTTCGAAAAAAATTTCTTTTACCACCTGGCCAAATAACTTCTACTTTTTCTATTTCAGTATCGTTCCCTAAACCGAAAAACAAACCTGACTCTACGGATGAAAAGTAGCCTCTTGTAACGTTATTTTCTGCCACTTGTAATTTATTGTTGTGATGTATAATTGCTTTAACCCCAAACCCGAATTTATTTTCAGGACTGCCTTCTAATTTAATTTTAAGATAATTACCATTGGCTTTATTTTTGTAAATAAAGGCAGGTTGTTCCATGTTATTCATAACTAAATCTAGATCACCATCATTATCCAAATCGCCATAAGCCATACCGTGAGAAAAACTTGGAGTATTAAAGCCCCATTCTTTATTTTTCTTTACATATTTCAATTGTCCACTATTTTTAAAAATAAAATTACTTATTGGATTGGACGGAGTTTTATTGCTGAAGTCAAATAATTCCTTGTAAGTAATATTTTTAGAGTTTTCACTTACATCTTTTTTGGTGTCATTATTATCAATGTCTTTCTTTATACCGTTGGTGACTATTAAATCTTTAAACCCGTCATTATCTATATCGACCAAAAGACTTGCCCAACTCCAATCTGTATTAGAAATTCCAGCTAAATTTGCAATATCCGAAAACAGACCTAAACCTGAATTAATCTGCAGTGTGTTAGTCATATATTGATAACTATTTGTTGTCTTCACTATTTCTTTAAAAGCATCAGTGCTCATTGAAGCCATATTCATTTTAGACCTATAGTGATCATTTGGTGTCATATCTGCTGTAAACAAATCAATGAAACCGTCATTATTAACGTCTGCTGCATCGGATCCCATGCTGTATTGAGACATATGCTTCAGTTTCTCTTTTGTAACATTCTGAAAAGTTCCATCTCCATTATTAAAATACATAAAATCTGGAGCAGCGTAATCATTTGAAACATATAAATCGACAAACCCATCATTATTAAAATCTGAAGCATTGACGCTTAAACCGTATGCTAACTCTAATGAAATACCTGCACTTTCTGAAATATCGATAAAATTTCCATTATCATTTCTGTAAACTTTATCCTTAAAAGATTCGAAATCTTGAGGAGTTACTTTGTTTACGAGTAAAATTTTGTTGTCTGCAGGTTGATTTACCTGATACATATCTAAATCACCATCATTATCCATATCAAAAAATACAGCTTGTGAAGAGAAACCAATATCTGCCAAACCATAAGATACCGCGGATTCTGTAAAAGTTAAATCTTGATTATTAATAAATAATTGGTTTCTACGTTTTCTTGGGTCTAATGAACTCCCATTTCTACTCACATAAATATCTAGATAACCATCTGCATTTATATCTGCCATGGTAACACCCCAGGACCATCCTGGACTTCTTGCAATCTTCGATTCTTTAGTAATATCTTCAAACTTAAAGTTTCCTTTATTATGGTACAATCGATCTCCTACTTGGTTACCACCAAAGAAAATGTCTGGCAAACCGTCATTATCTAGATCTCCAATTGCAACACCAGCACCAACATATATTTGACCGAAGAAATAATGGTTAAAGTATTCTGTCTCTTTTATTGAATTATTAAAATCAATACCTGTTTGTTCTGGTTTCAATAATTCGAAACCACCAATTAACTCTTTAGGGTATAGCTCTCTTTTTGAATAATTGCATGAAGAAAACAACATAGCAAAGAAAAGAGTAATAAGTACGAATGGTGTATACGTTTTCATAAAATGTCTAGATTGATAAGAGTCCCTTTAATACTTATATTATAAGTTAATTCCTACTTATCAAAAATATTATTTTTAAAATAAATATCATAAATTTTATAGTTAAAAAAAGGGTTTCTGAACACAGAAACCCTTTTTAATTGTGATATACTTATAAGTTTAATACTTTAATTGTTCATTTTTATCCCAAAGACCCCAATAAGCTCCAACGTCACCCTCGTCCCCCACCTTCCAAGACTCGTCAAAAGAAGAGAAATAGAATATCTCAACATTTTCTTTTATTGACCAAGATTGTGTGTTTATAAAATACTTCATCGCATTTACATTAGAAGCTTCTGCTCCTTCTTCATTTCCTCCTTCGCTTGGCCAACCTGTTTCTGTAATAATAACTTTTTTTCCATTGGCTACAGCTGTTGCTTGAGCAAACATACTTTGCATATGATTTAAAGAATAATCTATTGGACAGCCTTCCCAATAAGGATAGCAATTTGATAAAATAACATCAGAATTTTCGACTAACTCAGGATGCCTGGTAAATTCATAATAGGCATCTACATAGCCAACTTGAACATGAGGAACTGCCTCTTTTACACGTTTTATATAGGCAATTAATTGTTTTAAAGACAAGTCATTTCTATATAAAACTTCATTACCAACCGCTGCAATGTCCACACAACCTTCTTTTGCCAAAGTGATTAAAGCGGTAATTTCTTCTTCATTTTTTTCTAAATCGTCACTTAACCAAGCACCTACCATGTTTTTTAACCCATGTTTTTTAGCAATTCTTGGTATGTGCTCATTTCCTTCGATACAAGAAAATGAACGAACCCATTTTGTATGTGGCTTTAAAGTTGTAATCCTTCTTTCTACTTGTTCTATTGTAATGACATCTCCCGGTTCTTGACCATCTTCATACATACTGAAACAGATACCATGCATTCCGTTATTTACAGTGTCTCTCCAGAGTGATTTTAAATCCTCTTCTGAATATTTATTAAAATCTACACCAGTATCTGCTGATACTACGATATTTTTTAAAGAAAAATTTTGCTCTTTTCTGTACGACATTATTTAAATATTTAATACTTAGTTATTTATTTTGAATAGCAATTAAACTAAAACTTTATCTAAAGGTATTTTAACTTTTCATCTTTATCCCAAATACCCCAACGTGCACCCAATTCTCCTTCTACTCCTACTTTCCAAGATTCATCAAAAGAAGAGAAATGTATGATTTCAATTTCTGATGTATTTGCCCATTCTTGCGTTTGAATAAAATATTTCATTGCATTCAATTGGGATGGATTTGCATCTTTAACACTTTCACCCTGACTTGGCCAACCCGTTTCTGTAATAATTACTTTTTTACCCTTCCCTACTTCCTTTGTAATCTCATACATTTGTCTCAAATGCATTAAGGAATCTTCTATACTAGAACCTTCCCAGAACGGATAACAGTTTGTTAAAATAACATCTGATATTTCAACTAAACGGGGTCTTTGATAAAATTCATAGTAGGTCTCTACGCAACCAACCGGGATTTTCAACTCTTTTAAAGCTTCTTTTACTCTACTGATATAATCTAATAGTTCTTGTTCCGTAATATCATTTCTTAACAACACTTCGTTACCAACTGCTGCAATATCCACTACTCCAGATTTAGCAAGAGTAATCAATGCTGCTATTTCTTTTTCATTTCTCTCTTTATCCTTACTAATCCAAGCTCCAACAATTGTCTTTAAACCTTTTTTGTGGGCTATTTGCGGAATCATCTCATTCCCCTCTGTACAAGAAAAAGATCGGACCGTTTTTGTATATGAAGAAATGACATCCATCCTTTTGCATATTTGACCTTCTGTTAAGATATCTCCTGCAACTTGACCTTCGATATACGGACTAAAACAAAGACCATTGAGTGTTTTATTTAAGGTATTTGCAAACAATTTCTTGGTTTGTTCAAAGTCTATATTGCTAAAATCGATTTGTTGAAAAGCCTCTAATGTTACACTATTTTGCAGTGTTGATGTGAATCTGCCTCCTGCATATCCTGAAGAGATTTCTTTCACTCCTTTTCTTCTTTTTAGCTCTGCACTTATTTCTAAAGCTTTTTCTTCTGTGTGGTCATAATTTTTCATTATCCACATAGCTGCCAGTGTACCGAGTATTGGCAAACCTGAATAGAATAATCTTATTCCCATAACTGATGCTTCAGAATTTACCGTATCCGGTACAAAACCTACTAATGCCATGATAGCGCCTGTTGCCAATCCTGCAAATGCAAAACCAAACTTTACCATCAACCAATAAATTGCTCCAAAAACACCTTCTCTTCGTTTTCCTGTATTCAATTCATCAATATCTATAATATCTGAAGTCATAGACATCATTATTGTAAACAAACCTCCAATCCCAAAAGAGAAAAAAGGCAATGCGAATAAAAACATGTAAGGTTTTCCTGGGATAAATAAAAACCAAAGCATAATATAACCTAACACAGAAATACCCTGTGATACTAAAAAAGCTTTCTTTTTACCAAAAGCTTTAGACATCTTTGCTACAATAGGGATCACCAAAAAAGTGGTTGCTAAAGCACCTATACTACCCAATAAGGTTGGCCATAAACCTGCTGCTCCTGCATCTCCATTAAATAAATAATAGACTACAATAAAAAATGAAAAACCAGCAACTACATTAAAAGCATTAAATATTAAAAATGTTGAAAAACACAATTTTCTAAAGGCCGAAATTTTAAAAGCTTCTATAAAATTATTTACAATTTGTTTTAGACTTCCTCTAACAGTTTTTAGTGTTAAAGGCGTTAAACTTTGATCATCTTTCGTTGATTTACTTTTTATAAACAGCGCGGGTACCATCGCTAAAAGAGCACAAAATATAGCGACCCAAACACCTAAAGTTCTTGTTGTCTCTGTTGTATCTCCAAACCAATTATCGTCATACATGACCACCCAAAACCAAGGAGCTATAACCCAAGCCCATTGACCAATAGACTGTGCAATTGCCATAATATTTGTACGTTCATGAAAGTTATCGCTCATCTCATACCCCATAGCTACGTATGGTACAGAGAAAATAGTTAGCCCTAAATAAAAAACCAAAGACCATATCAAGAAATAAGTGAAATTATAATTTAAACCGTCTGCTACGTACATCTGCCACATAAGCGAAAAGGCAATTCCCATTATAATAGCTCCTAAGAGCACATATTGCCTGCGCCTTCCCCAGACAGACCTCGTATTATCTGAAATAAAACCCATAATTGGATCTGTAAAAGAATCGAAAAGGCGAGGAATAAAAAATAAAACTCCCCACAAAAACGTTGAAAAACCATAATCTTGGACTAAAACAACCATAAAAATTTGCAAAGCTGCAGGAAACATTTGGTTGGCAAGCATACCGAGTCCAAAGGCAATTTTTTGTCCCATTGGAACCTTAGAGGCTGAACTTAATTTTGACATAGTATTTTTAATTAATAGTTGATACAATAATCGTCTGCAATGCTTGCGCATCTATATGTACTAGTATTTCCTTTTCTTCTAACTGTAATTTGAAGCTCTTTTTAATTTTCCCTTCATTAAAAACCACAACTGCAATAGTATCATCTGTGTTTTGAGCAGCCGTTACTTGCAAGTCTACATCTGAATTTTCTAAACCAATTACCTGTGCTTGCGGTCTTATGTATTTGCTGAAATGTGCCATTGTATAATACAGCGGCGTAAAGTACACTTCGTCTTTTTCTGGATCTACTATTACCGGAGCAACGCACCAATTCTCAAACCAATTTGGTCCTCCTTGTCTGTCTAAAACCATGTTCCAGTCTACCCAACCATCTACCCAATTGTTTAAACAACCGATAATATCTCTTGCATATCTATTCACGGGTGCATATTTTGGGTGCAGATGCTTGTCTTTTTCAGTAGCCCAATCCCAACCCCAATCAGTTGCTTCTTTTCTCCAATACCAAGCATCATTATTCCATTCTGGAACTTGAGAATCAATACAACCTTCGGTTTCTATTAAATATTTGTTGGGTGCTTTTTGATGCGCATATTGCAAAGCTTCAGGAAAAACCTCATAGGTGCTTTCATACCAGTGAATTGCAGTTCCATCATAATATTTTGAGGATGCTTCATCTTTAAACATAACATCTACCCATTCCTTTAATCCAGCTCTATTCTGATCATACCCTAAAATTTTAAGATCTCCTTTTCCATCAGCTTCTAGTTTAGGTCCTAAGTGATGCTGCACAAAAGTTGTCATTTCCTCTGGCGAATAATGCATACTTTCCCAATTATCACCATTCCCGTGTGGCTCATTTTCTACTGTAAAACCCCAAATATCTATTCCTTCTTCTTTGTAAGCATCAGTATATTTAGAAAAAAACAAAGCCCAAGTGTCATAGTATTTAGGTAATAATTTTCCACCGACCCATTTTTTATTGTCTTTCATCCAAGGAACGGCTGTCCATGGAGATGCAATTATTTTAAAACCATCTTTAGACACTTTCATTGCGTCTTGTATCATTGGAATTAAATCATCCTTGTCTTCTTTAATTGTAAAATGCTCCAACTCAATATCGCCTGCTACCGGTGAATATGAATATTGAGACAAGGAAAAATCACAAGAATTCATATGTGTTCTTGTCAAAGAATAATTCGCGCCTTCCTCTGAAAAATAAGCTTGTAAAATAGTATCTCTATTTTTTTTACTCAACTTATTTAATAGATAGCCCGAGGATTCTGTAAAAGAGCCTCCAAAACCAGTAATGGTTTGAAATTTTTGACTCGGATTTAACTTTATTATTGATGGATTTATTCCGGAAGCAAAATTAGAAATTTTAGTTAGTTTATTTCCTGCTTCAGAAGTTTCATAAACAACTACTCGCAACTTATTATTATTTTGATTACACCCCATAAAAAGTATTAAAAGTAATGTCGAAAAAAAAAGGTTTGTTTTCATTGCAATTATTTTATCGGATATACTCTGTATTTGGCGCTAAAACATCCTTCATTAATAAATCCTTATCTCCATTATATGTTTTTGAAATTGACTTCCCGTTTCTATTTAAACCTTTAAAAACTCCTACATCGACTAAATTCCAAAGTGCATACTTTGCCTGACCCTTTAAATTTATCAACCCAAAATGATTTTCTGACCCTTCTACATTTTGAGCATCTTTCCATTGTTCATCGAATGCTTCAAAATAGAAACAAGAAATTCCTTCTTGCTTTGTCCATTCGCGCAAACTCTTATAATATATACCTTGCTTATATTCATCGGTTGCTCTCGAACCGTCTATGCCGTAATGTCCGTCAGAGATACTAGCCCAACCCGTTTCACCAATATGAATCGGTTTATCGACACCCAAACTTTTCATATAATTTAAAACTCCTTTGTACTGATTTTTAGCAAAATTTAAAGACCTAATCATTGCTGCGTCAATTTTCTCCTTATCTGATAAATTTTTTAAATGATTTGGGGTTTTCCAAAAAACAGGATTATAATGTGAATTGTGATACGCATAAGTATGCATCGAAATGTAATCTACAGCCTTTATTAGTTTCTCTAAATCTTCTGTGTGATACAGAGGATCTCCTCCACCCCAAGAAGAAAAATCATCTGAACTTGTAATCCACAAATCTTTCGATAATTCACCAGATTTTTTTAAATCTTGTAAATGATGTACCCATTTTAAAATTACATTCGGTTGCACAAAGTAACTGGCGGCCCATTTTACCATGGCTTCATTACCCACTGCTATTACCTTTACAATTTCCGGATATTTTTTAGCCAAAGCCACAGCTCTTGCAATCTCTCCTGCATTTTGTGCGCTTTCGACCTCATGATTCGGAACCTTATCTGTCCAAGCATTTAAACAGTCTATCCAAGCACCCAGCATTACATACATTTCAAAACCTGAATCTTCTTTTTTAAGCTGACGTATAGCTTCTAATAAATTGGACGCATGTGGTAATTTTGGTTGAACATTATAAGTTCTTAAAACTTTAACTCCCATAGCTGAAAGAATCTTCAAATCTTCTTTCAGCTCCTTTATAGAGGGTTGCATATCTCTTGATTTTTCTCTATACCCCCCAAAAGAAATTGCTAAATAATCTGGATTACCTAGAATTTTGGCTGCTGTCATTTTCACTTTTTCTACTGGTTTCATTTTCTGTTTTAAATTGCATCCAACACCAAAAGTCAATACAATAATTGTTATGAATATTTTGAAATTTGTGTTCATCTTTTGGTGTTCTTTGATTCGAATTCCTCTAAAATTTTATCTTTTTATTGAAACCTCTATTTTATCCACATTTCCTATTCTCTCGAAAATCATTTTTGATGTATTTTCGTCAAGAAGTAAGTCTTTTGTTTCTTTAGTACTTTTATCAGTAAATAATACTTTTATCCCTTGCTCTTTTGAAGCTTTATAAACAATTGGTACCTGACAATAAGTAAAACAAAGTGAGCCTTCCTTTAAATTGATCTCTTTCTCTTCTTTGCTAATTGTTGTATAACTAAAAGTTTTCGGAGTTTGAATAAACTCACTTTCTCTTAATAATCTTGGGTTGAAAATAATTTTCCCGTCTTTTACAAAAACACCTAGTTCGCCTATTCTACTTAAAACATCTTCTTTTACTTGCCCCGTCATTCCCGGCTGCTGTGCTCCTTTACCTCCTGGTGTATGCGAATATGGATCTGTAGGAAATGCACCATATAATTTGGGGGATTTATGAACACCAATACCTGCTTGAATTTCATAATAATGATCAAAAAGCTTCCCAATTACAACTTCACTTTCATTATTTTTTACGGCTAACAGACAATTTTCTTGAACTGCCAATAATAACTTTGAAAGCATATGCCAATATATAGAACCCAAACCTTCATACCCAAAGAAAGTTCCAGAACGTCCTGTAAATGCCTTATGATTAAAAACTTCTTCAAAAGTATCTAAAATAAATCCTGATTCCTTTTCAATTAAGCCAGCATATGCTTCTGGTAATTCTTCAAAAGCGGCTTTTAATTTATTTGCATTGTTAAAGTTTGCATTGAAATGATGTTTTTCTGAAACATCCTTATTGATAATTTGTGTATTGCCTGCGTTCAAGAGCTTCGTCAACAATTCAGAATTTTCTACTGCAGTTTTAGAGATCACATTTTTCTCGTCAAAACGCGGTAATACTTTATTAGGGTACAGAATATAACTGTATTGATCTTCTCTAAACAAAGCACTTTTTTTCATTCCGTCTAAAACTTCTAAAGTTTCTTTTGGCGATAAATATCCGGCACTTAAAACGGCAACTTGTCCCTCTAACATTTCTGGTAAATAAGAAACAGAAACCTCCGTATCGTTTTCTACAGTCATTAAATTATATGCATGATACAAATTGTCTGAACGCTTATTTGCCTTGATAGTATGCTCTAAATATTCTTTTGTAATAGCGAAAAATGCTAATAATTCAGTTTTTGTAACTTTACTTCTGTTGCTAGAAAATCCAGTTTTATAAATTGTAGTTCTATAAGTACTGCCGGCTTCACCTAAACCATCCAATACTGTTTTTCTTTCTCTGTCTGAAACAGCTCCGGAAAGTATGTTTTTATTTTGATTCAGCGTAGCGACCACTTCATTAAAAAATGCAGCTAATTCTGATGAAATTAAAACCTCTTCTGTTGCTGATTTAGAAACTATTTTTTCAAAAAAGTTTATAAAACGGTTTAAGTAATTTAAAGTAACCATAGAAACTCCATTCCCCACCAAAGCGTTGTTTGCGTCATTCCATTCTGGACGCTGCGTATTTAACCAAATACCTCCTTCAGGAATAAAGTTAGATACTTTTGCTAATACGGTTGCTAATAATTTTTCAATTAAATTTACTTTATAAATAAAGAAATTTTCATCTCTCAATAAAGCGCCATCGGCTCCTAACTCTTCTTTCTTTTGAGTGATGCTTGCATTTAAATCGTAATCAAAATCGATTGTATCTTTAGGGTTTTTAAGTATGCTTTTGTAATCTTTTATTTTGTAAGGTACATTTGCATACACAAAAATATCCTCAGTAAAACGCTTATCTAATTGATTTGGATAGTGATTTTCTATAAACTCTAAGAATTTTAATAAATAAATTATTTGATGATCTCCCCAATACCCAATATAAGACCAAGGATCATTTTCTTCAATAATCTCCCAATCGAAACCACTTTTTGTTACGCGATACGGATTATAGCCATCAAAAGTTGTTGCATTTAAAAACTTGTGAATCATGCTCTCTATAAAAGCTGGATATGAATATGCTAGTGTCTCCCAGTTCTGGAAAATATCACGCCAGTTTCCTTCGTAATCTAAAATTTTAGAACCATCAATTTCACTTTTAGTATTGATCGAAAATTTGTTCCAAGGTCTACTTGGGTCTCCATGTCTTCTACTAAATTTTAAAGGCAAGTATTCGAAGCAAAGTCTTTTGAAATTTTTGTCTTCGTCTTTTTCTGCAATATTAAGAATCGTGTTTAATGTAAATAGCTGCGGTAAACCATTTAAAATATCCTCCTTTTTCTTGCGAACTTTTTTATTTGCTATTCCTATATATTTTATAAAATCTTCTTTTTCAATATTATAATCATCATCAAACGTTCCACCTCTCATGATATTAAAAAGTGTATTTGCAAAATGTCTTGTATTAATTAATGGATCATTTGTTAGCTGTAGTCCGTCTGCAGCAGCTGTTAAAGCAATTAATTTCTTGGTTCCTAAGGCAATATCTTTATGAATAATCTGCTCTAAATTTTTGTCATTTTTTATGACCTTCGCAATTCTTTGAATATCTACTATTGTTTGATTTACATTGGCAATAAAACTCCATTCTTTCCTTTCATCCGCCTCTAGAACTAGATCCGCACTGATAAAATAAGCACCTTTTTCTGCTTTTATATCTACTTCTTGGTGTATTTCTTTTCCTCTTCTAAAGTTATCTAATTGTAATGACGATAATAAATACGTTGGTTTTTCAATCCCGAAAGACCAAACTATATTTGCTTTTAAGGCCTCACTCGGTTCCGCTTTATCAACAATGATAGCACTCAGGGCGAAAACACCTATACCAGAATCTATTTGCAATTCACTTTTTTTATAGGCGTCTACTAAATTACTTCTAGAATTTTGTAGATCTGTGCTCACATCTGAGGGTATAATATTCTGTAAACCGTCTAGTAATGTAATTGTTGTTTTTTCTGAAGAAGTATTAATTAATGTTGATTTTTTAACAAATCCAAAAGTATCTGTAGAATTCCATTGATATCTAAAAGTCAACCCTAAATCTTCATTAATTTCTTCAAAAACTACTTTGTTTCCATAACTGTTTTTATATAAATTTTGTCGAATTTGATACAAACCAATTTGTCTTTGAGAAAAAGGTTCCCACAAATACACCTTTCCATTTTTTAAAACCTGAAAGATTGTTTTGCTACCAGTAAAATCTGCCGATTCTGTAATTTTATCGTCTGTATAGTAAGGAAAAATTGAATACTCACTATTTTTTCTACCTGCTGTAAGCCCTCCATTACTGGAGATAAACATCCAATGATCTGAATCTGAAACAATACTCATAAAAAAAGGTCTCATTTCATTACTATTAGAAATTTTATAATAAACCTCATTTTCGAAATTTATCATTTCACCTTTTACTTCTTGTGTTTGAAAATCTGCCTTATTTTTACCTAAATAAATAGTCTTTTTTGTCATCAAA
>Ga0075446_10000657_pt1 | contig 14078 bp, 8 predicted proteins | sample CoawatmetaG05DNA_FD_71590 | JGI IMG/M metagenome (GOLD analysis project Ga0075446, IMG submission 71590) | Marine microbial communities from the West Antarctic Peninsula - Coastal water metaG058-DNA | ecosystem: Environmental > Aquatic > Marine > Coastal | place: Atlantic Ocean: West Antarctic... | reverse complement strand
CGGACTCCGTGTCCGCTGGACACGCGGCGCATTGACTGACTGTCCACGCAGCGACGGCAAAGTCGGCCACGCTGTCGCGCTTGCTTGTACCCTGTGACACTGAATGTAGAGATCTACAGCTACAACAGTGCACCACAGAGGGCTGATGCTTATATCCACACCAATCTCCATATAGGGAAATGTATCCTTTCCCATTTTGACTCCTGTCTTTGTGTAAACTGTCACTGCATCTATCACCATCAGTGTCTGTCCAATGCACTCCAGATATATTTGAATATTGAAACTGGTCAGGCGAAATGTATGTCGGAATCAACTCAGGCGAAATCCGTTCCCCAAAAGAGTTTCCGTCAAAGTCTAGCCAGTCCCAGCTTTTTTGCCAGTCCCAGCTTGAATTGGTCGTCGCAAGTGTACGTGGTATGTCTGTACACGGAAGGGTTCCAGTATGCGATTTGAACGTGTTGGCAGGACATGGAACACACAGCTTTAATCTGTTCTCGAGAAACCCTGCAGCGCACGGACCGCATTCCGTGGCGCCATCAGATGTCGCGACTGAGTTCACAGGACACTCGACACACGGCCCACCATTTGGGCCAGCAGAGCCTGCATTGCAAGTGCAGTCGGTGAATGGCATCACGCTCACCAACAACAATACACACAATCCAGCGCTTTGTGGCATTCTCATATCAAGTACAACTGGTTATATACACAAATCACAGTAATTTGTGCCGTCCACGTGCGCCGCCCTGTCACAATGCACTCACGGCCCGGCGTGCGACGGAGGTGTCCTGGGGCACAAAACGGTATAAATAGGCCGATTATTGGATATGGACAGGGTGTGTACTGCAATTCCAAACTCAAAATGATATTTGGTCGAGCCGTCAGGGCCTCGTCCGCTGCCGTCTGGAACCGGGTTCGAATCCGCGCCTGGGCACGGCGGGCATAGTGTGCTCCCTACGACTGCCCTGGGCCAACGGCACCTTCAACACTAACGGGCACTAGTACCATCGGACGCATCACTGGCGGAACACGCACCCTGTTTTTTGTTGTTTACATAAAGGTCGGTAATTTACACCATTCGCTCTTTAATATATATGCTATTACATATGTGACGAGTAGACACAGTCCTCGAGGGCGACCGTGCCCACGCACAGCACGAGCAGCACACTGAGACACATGAACATGAAGTCGCTGGAGTGCCAGAAATTCCTGCGCTCGAGCATGGTGAATTCGACGACGTAGCCGGAACGACTGGCCTGTGACGTCTGGACAGAGACCTCGGTCATTGGGAACTGCTCGCGGATCAGTTCCAGCACATGCTGGGATATGAACTCGTTGTGGAACAGCACAACGGTGTGTGTGTCGCGTGTGACCAGCTTCGCCCCGCTCCTCTTGGTGTCCAGCGTGGTCTCGATAGTCGCGATCAAGCTATCCATTCCGACTCGTGGGGCACGTGTCTTATACATACGCGTGTTAAAATATGTGAATACGGCTCTTTATATAAGCGCACGTCGGCGAGACAGATAATGACTGCGAGCCAAAGAAATGCAGTGAAGGAGCTCGACCTCGACATTGCCCTCAGTATAGCGAGTGCCGCGGGCATTTCGACGCGGGACAAGCTCGGCACTCTACACGACGACATATGGACGCAGTATGTCGACAGGTCTACCATCTGCAAGCTCATAGAACCGAACGACGTGCGCAAACTGCTGATAGAGCAGCTCAAGAACCAACTCGAGAGCAAGAAGGAAATGCTCGCGGAGCTCGAGAACAACGAGGTCGTGTGCAAATGGGTCATTGGGTACACGAAGGCGTGGGAGAATGCGTACATGCAGGAAACACAGAAGACATACGACATCGGCCGCAAGATCAGGGCTATCATGCACGACACATTTTACGAGATCAAAGAGATCCTCGACTGCGAGGAAAGTGTGATTCCGCTCAAAATGCTGTACGAGCAGGTTACGCGGGCCCATCGGGTGGGGACGGCACAAGAAAGTTTTTACGAGAGCGACGAGGCTGTGGTGCGCTTCCTCTTCCGCAACGAGCACACCCGGTACTGTATGTGCCGCATCGCGGGCAAGGTGCTGCAGAAGAAGGAGGTATGCGGCAAGGCTGGGGCGTACTCCTCCAAGCAACAGCGCAACGACATCACCACAGAAAAAGACGACGCGGTCAAGGACTTCTACCACGCTGTGGTGGACAGAGACGAACGCTTCAAATCCTGCCGAGCGCTACTTATGTCGTCCGGTCTCTCTTATTATATCATCGACCATTCACGCCAAGTCACGTTGCAGCCATGAGTTGAGAATTTGAAGAGTGTATCCATGAGTTGAGAATTTGAAGAGTGTATCATATATACGATGCTCGCTATTATGCTCAGATGTCCGCAATGGGCGAAGGCCAAACTCATGCCAGCCGAGAGATGGGAGGGGGGATGTACCTCAAAACTGGCGACCCCGGTCTTGCGGGCGGGGGCACGTACACCGGCACCAACACCGAAGCCACCCTCGACCAATATGCAAATATATTCGGGCCTGCGGGTCGAGACATCAAGCTCGACCAGCAGCGCCACAAGCGGCACCAGCGGTGGCATCTTCCGGATGCCCTCAAGGGCCACAACCAGTACCTCACCGACCGGGTCGACGGCCTCATCACCGACGCCACAAACTCGCCGTTCACGAGGAACATCCTACCGTACGTGTACCTCGAGAATCCCGACCAGAAGCTCAAGTGGAACGTGTACAGCTTCGACGAGGGCATCGCCTCGCGCGTGCCCTACGAGGCGGCCGCGCGCGTGCTGCCCCAGTCCAAGCGCTCCTTCGCCGGCTACACCGTGCGCCAGGGTCTCGCCATCGCCATGGAGCACAACTTCATGGTCTCGGCCGCGGGCCGCGAAAACTTCAAGAACCAGCTCACCCAGCTCGTCGGCTCCATCCAGCTCACGAACGACCTCGACGTGCACGTGGCCCTCCTCCAGGCCCCCTCGCACCAGAAACACATGAACGAGAAGTACTACGACAACTCGAAAACCACCCCTCAGATCTGCAGGCAGTACGTCGATCTCTTCGGCATCCTGCAGAAGATCCCCAACGCCATGGACATCCTCATCGAGGACGCCAAGAGCAACCTCCAGACGTGGGGCAGCCAGCCGCCCACCTTCGTCCTCTGCAACTCCGCACTCACCACCCAGCTCACCATGCTCCCCGAGAAGACCAACTTCATGACCAACGGCCCCGACGGCCTCAAGCGGCTGGCGCAGGGCCCCGATCTCTCCTCCTACCGCGGGCTCAGCATCATCCCCTCGCGCAAGTTCAGCATGGACGCCGGCACCGCCCCGCGGGACCTGCTCCGACGCAGGGTGCGCGTCGCCGAGTACTACCGGATCCCCTACAACAGGGAGAATAGGAATAGAAACTATGAGTTCTACGACCAGAGTCGTGACACCATGTTCACCCTCTCGTACGACGAGTTGCTGCGGATGTCCAACGTCCAGAGAACAAATGTCTTGCAAACAATTCTGCCTGAAAGCAGCGAATGGCGAACAGAGAATCCAGACAGCGACCGAAAAGTCGTGACCACATTTGTTAATGCTGCTGCACTTGGCCGTACTGGAGCACCCGGTCGTGGGGTCCCAACGAACGCAAAAACGCTGGGCGGTGCCGCGTCAGTTTTGGATGGTACTGTAGAATGGTCACCTGGTCAGAAGAAATTGTCTAAACATATGCTTCGCCTCAAGGGACGTCTAAATCGTGACAACACCACGTATCGCGAGCTGGAACTAGATGGAATTGTTTCAAGCAAAGACATCAATAAGTCGCATTATCCTTCTTCTATGACGATCGATGCTATGATTGACAAAGGCATAGAGGAGAAAAGTATAATGAGTGTCGGAAAATCTTATATCGACGACATGTGCTATACAGAACCCGTCAAAAATTTATGCACACAATCTGAAACATTCGGCAGGGGAGTGTTCAGCGATCCAATTGAGAGTATGACAAGCAAGCACAGATTTCTGCGCAATTTTGACAGCCTACTCGACACAGGCGTCTCCAATGATTTTGCAAAGGTGTGGATAGTTACCAATTTTTTCCATAAACTGGAAAAGGACTTCGAAAACGCACGGTTGTCAAATAGCTTTCTTTTGAAAGGTATAGTTGATGGGACAGGATATGCGCTGGCAGGGACACCCTGGCCAGAGGAGGAAGGTGTGAAACAATCAGTGATGAATCGCACCATGTTCTGCGAAACCACCAATCTGCAGACCAATTCCATGTCGTACATATTGGCAGATCACTATGAGTATGATTATTTTATTGCAGAAACAGCAAGAGACCGATATCGTACTGCATCAAGAGGTCTTCGAGACAATTATCGTACAGCCCCAGGCGTTGTTGGACTTCAGAATCTCGATCCCAACACGGTATACTGCGTCAACAATCTGAAACTTTTTGGAGGTGATATTGTGGTGGCTAAAGTATATGAAATACTAGAGAGAGTGTATGGTCTTATATGCAAGCATGAAAACATACGTACGTACATAGGCGACCCAGCTCATGAACTTGTCAATGTGGCATATACCGCCGCGGTTGGTGCAACACCGGGACCGGCGACCGCCGCTGTAATTGCAGTCCTTAATGGACCATATCCCGTGGCCTCAGCTGCTGCAGTAACAGATGCGGGAAGATTCAATGTCAAACATATGATAAGATATATATTGTCGCCTCAAGGAGCCCCATTGCCAGCTTTTAGGGGTGTATTTCCGGCAAACGCTATATCGGTTGCCGATTTTGAGCACCTTGGAAGGGCTTCATTGGATGAGGGTTTTATGCGCAAGATTAATGACATGGTGACCCCCGACGGAATTTCACGGATTTGGATGGGGGATGTGATGACACTTACAAGGCATTTGGAATACGAACATGGGGTGACAGATCTCACTACTGGAGGCGGTATCCGAGATATGAATGGTTCCGATCAGATGATAGGTTATATGACCATGGCAGCTGTTGCATTTATTGACTATAGGCATAAAATCAAAGCATGGTCACAAGACACGTATTGCAAAGAATCTACATGTACATTTGCCAAGAGCGACACGACCTCAATACAATGGAACAAGGAAAGTGTTGATGTTTTGAGCACCACGCTCAAAAACAAAGTTTTGACAGACGTGATTTCACTACCACTTTCACGTGCTCTCATGGAACTAGATGAATATACGGAAGAGTCTGATGCCACACAAAGAATGCGATTTGGCAGCAGAATTGACCCCCTGCAGAAAATTCTTCGAGTCCCAGCTACAAACAAGAGATTTGGATACAATGCTGCACGGGGTGGGGGCGCGGACCCAGGGTTTATATTTCGCGACAACAATAATGACGTAGTGACAATTCCTCCGACCAATTACTATTCGATTTTGCATGATCAAATGAAAGAGGAAATGTTGCTTTGTGGCCATTCAGTGAAACTAGCACACAACATTATTATGAACACCAGCCAGTCAGGGGGTGCCAATGTAGCATGTTTCCCAAATTATCACATTTCCAGGTGTGGTCCTTTGAAGGAAGCAGACCGAGACAAATCAGCATCGAGCATGGAAAATTCGACATGGTTTGTACAGCAATTGGCGTCTATGATGCCTCTCTCTAAGGAGATATGCAAAAGTATGATGCATATAAACGAGGTGTCAGACTTGGGAATTATCGGTGCTGCAGAAATTATGACTGGTGTCATTCCCACAGCAGTTGGAGTGGTTGGTCCTGAGTTTGCTAACCCAACTGTGGAGAGTGAATACCACACATCCATGCAGGCATCACCAGGACTGACACAATCGCACGACAAGTATGCAAGTACTCTTATGCAAATGCTCATGACATTTCTTCAACCAAGCGAGGCGTGTGGAGCGGAAGCTTCGCAATTAACTCGTGTTCCGGAATCTGCAAGACGACAATTGATGAATGCATTTGCGCAGGCCATTGATTCAAATACGACATGGACACAGGACTTAGAAACAGCCCTTCTAGATGTACTGCCTGAAGCTGATGAAAGCGACCCGCATGTACCAGTGTGTGTCGCCTCTGCGTGCAAGGAATTGAAAACAGTGAAGTGTCATATTGCTGCCGACAAATCTGAAACATGGATACAAAGTTTGGCGACGCCGGTAGGCTGGGATCATATCCCTATCCACCAGGATTTTTTGATTGACCCTGATGCTGGGCAAAAACATGCATACGAAGATAAGTGGATTTGGCAGCCAGAGAACCAGAAAGCCAATCACGAACCCAAGGCAAGTGACAAGATTCTCGCTGACATTGTACCATGGCTTAAGACGAAAACCAACGGAGTTGACAGCAGTGATATGCCTTCCATGTCCATGGGGGGTCCCTTGCATTCTATGCTCTCGTTTGACTCGTCGTGTATAAACGACACCAAACCCAAGACATGGAAGCCAACAGGTGAATCGATTCATGACAATCTTCAATCTTCTGCAGCCCTTGCTGCGAACTGGTGTCGTGACATCAATAACTGGGACGCATTTTGGAAACATGTCGTCTTGATTTTCGCGTCGCGCTTTTTCAAACCCACCACGCGTTTTGTGGGTGATGGCACGGGAATGCCGGTTTATGTTCCCGACGCCAGTGCACCGTACACCGGCAGATTCTTCCCGAACGGACAGCACATCATGCATGGTATCGCGCTTCCTAGTTACAAGACGATGTCGTCGGATGGCAAGGATTTCGCGGATAGCAGAGTGGACATCGTCGTCCTGCGGCCGAACATCGAGCACGAGATGCTCGGGCTCATCATGGGCCGGGGCGGCACGCAGGAGCTGGGGGCCACGTTCTGGGGGCAGACGGAGCTCTCGTGCTATGACGACGCGCAGCACGGAATCTGGGGCATGAGCTACAAGTACCACGAGCGTGCGATGGTGACGAACGAGCGCAACCTCATCCGCACGTACGACGTCGCGTTCGACGGCTACAACGGCGGCCTGGACCAGACGGCGGTGCGCTGGGACGACCCGAAATCGTGCACCGACTTCCGCAACGCCACGTACGACCGGAGCAAGCCCTTCCACGGCCCCAGCATGCTCGTGATGGCGCTGCCCGCGGCGGACAAGGTGTGCGCGTGGCCGAACCCGATCGTTTTCCACGCGCAGGCGCACGGCAACGCGAGCCCCGACCCCGAGAAAAGCAACGGCTCGCTGCCCGACCTCGATAAGCACATGGTCTTCAACCACCAGGCGAACAAGGACCTGTGCTCGCTGGCGGTGCAGGAGAAGTACCAGGAGTACATGCGCACGCTGCAGGTCACGCAGTGGGCCAACGTGGACCAGTCGAACCGGCCGGCAGGGGAGGCGTGCATCTCGAACGAGACGAGCAGCTCGCCCCTGGCGTTCCAGGGGAGCATGAGGGTCATGCAGGGAGGTTCTTGCATCGAGGACATCAAGGGCTCCGGACACCTCGGGCACAGCTACGTCGGAATTGCCAGCGTGCGCGAGGGCCGGGGGATCTTGAACGCCGCCCAGGCCCCCATGATGGGTCGCATGATCTAAAGATCAGAAGGCCGCCATGTTTTCCACTCTGTTTTCAATAAATACCCCCAAATCATCTGCCATTGTTTTATTCACCGGATATTAAAGACTGACACTGACACGGACAATGCGTCCTCTGCGACAAAGCATGTGTACACCAGTCAGCCCAGACACAATCCCTGAGGAATACTGTGTCGCACATGCGTCTGTGCCTGATCCGTACTTGGTCGCGTCCGTGTGTGGATCTGGTCTGGACTTTGTCACGTCAGCTGGCTTCGTCACGTCAGCACCGCCAACACAAAAACCACAACCGAGACGAGCTTTTGCACGACCGATACCGAAAAAGGACACGCGAAAGGACGCGCCGCCGGACAAGAATGATACTGCGCGTCTGACTGCCGAAGAACTCAACAAGCCCTTGACCGCAGAACAACAAGGCCAATACGCAGGCAAGGTGTTTGGCGGGTTTATAAGCAGGCTAGCATTCGAGCAGTATCAAGCAGAAGATGCGTCAAAACTACAACCATTGCAATTGGACGTCGAGGGGGCGTATAGTCTGAGCGAGGGATTGGACGTGAAGGTGATGTGTCGTTATCTACACGACTGTCTCACACATATCACACACGATGAAAAGGGCGTGCGAGTTCGACAACTGACGATCACAGACGCCGGTGCCGGCTGTGGCGGTGAGAGCATGAATTTTTTGGCAGCTGTGGAGGCCCCGAGGGCGGGGGTGCCTGGTACAGATTTTATGTTCGACAGAGTCAACAGCATCGAGATCTCACTAGAAAGAGTCGATATGCTCAGAAACAACATGCAACAGGTTGCTGTATTGTGCAAAAGAAAAGGGTCAGTTCCCGAGGCGGATCCTTCGGCTCCTTACGCGTGTATCAACGCAAATTACAAAAAATATCTAGGACCGAAAAACCCTCTTTTTCTATATCAAGACATAGTGTTCCTCGACCCACCCTGGGGAGGAAAGTCCTCGACTGAGAACAGGGCAAATGGATTATATCTGTACGACGAAGCCAAAAAAAAAGACTTGGACATGAGTATTCCTGAAATCATCAAACGTCTGATAAAACAGAATGAGCACAACAGGGAATCTGAAACAGTAATAGGCGAGACCAAGGTCGTGGTAGTGAAGGCACCGTCGAAATGGGACAATTCGATGTTGTTTGCAGCAGCTCACATCCCAGGCGTATATGATTATGTTTGCGAGCCGGTGTACAAGTACGATTATTGGTTCTTCTTCCTGAATCATAAGGGTCAGCCAGAACATGCTTACGTTCCTGACATTTCGGTAACGATGCCGGAATTTCAGACATGCCGACAACACCAACAGCAACTGGAAGAATTTTTCCCATCCTTGAAGGGCAAGATCAACGCAGAACATCCAATGTTCTTGCAAAATTTCTGGGAAGAAGCAGAGCCAAAGCTGTCTGAGCCAGTTGAGCTTGTGGATGGATTTCCACGAGCAGAAGGCGAAGAAGCAGAGCCAAAGCTGTCTGAGCCAGTTGAGCTTGTGAATGGTTTTCCACGAGACGAAGGCGAAACGGACCATCATTATTATTGGAGGAGCCATTTTGTGAAACAGTACGTACCAGGTGCCCTGCACAATGAGAGAGACTTACACAACGGAGAGAAAAAGCTGCTGCAGAGCTCACTATACACCATCCTCTACGGTCTCAAGCGGGTTAAAAAGAAACACCCAGAGCTGTCGTGGCCTGAGATTCTAAAGAGCACGATCGTGTTGTATGTGGGTGCTGCTGGATGCCACGCCGGATCACATCACTTCAACGAGTTGTTGCAGGCCATCCCGGACGTGCACTTTGTGTGCTATGACATACGAACTCTCGAGGTAGAGTTGCCACCCGCGCTCGAAGGCCGTATCACGAGGTTCCACAAGATATTCACAGAAACTGACCTGAATCGATGGATTTCTTTCGGCAACAAATACACACACAAGGCTCTCATCTTCATCAGCGATATTCGCAGTGACTGGACTGGTGCAAAGAACGAGATGGACGCGACCAGAGATGTGGTTGTGGACAAAATCAGACAACTGAAGCTGAGAGCCGTACACAAACACCCTACCGACACGACTCTACAGGACAGTTTTATAGAAAACAGTTACGAGCGTGATGTGATAGATCAACTGATGACCGACAACAGGCACATAGCTCAGCAAGTGGATCGACAGATAACAATTGACAACTATGTCCAATGGCAATGGATCCGCAAACTACAACAGAACACAAAAACGTGTGCAATATACAGCAGCAAAACCAAAGAGCCTTACCAGACGGCCAAGAACTTGAAAGAGAAATACATCCATTTTCCGGGTGCAGAGCTCTTATCAACCGCTGCGGGCATGGCCAGTTCAGAAACACGCACAAATATAACAGCCACTGATTTCACATTGACCTTTCCGTCTGGACTCCAAGCTCTGGAAGGATTTTGGAAATTCACCTGTCTGCAGTGCATAGAAGAGCACTTCAACAAGAAGTATGGTGACAAGAACTCATTTGCAACCGAGGAAATAGACTATAACCAGGAATACCACAATTCAAATCTGAAGGACGGTGCTATATTTGGTGGTTTTCCACGACGGAGTATTCTGATACACGACATGAAATTCGCATGGTACAACAGCGATGCAAAACAAGAACGTCAGAGACTTGCAGTAGACAAATTTATCCGGCAAATGTATGTCGACTGGAAAAAAGGGTATGTTGAGGCATATGAAGCCGATGGCTATAATTCAAACGCGTTCACACGCAAACGGTATACCGTTATAAATTTTGATCTTGAGGCCTGGTTCAAAGAGACAGATGAAAAGACCAAGCAACGGCCCATACCAACACCATCTCGCAAGCACGAATCAAAAATCAATGTCGACAAGCTACGCCGATCCACAAAGGGTCACGCGACAGCATCAATAGCAGCAGTCAGAGCAGATGGATGGACACTCAAGAAACTTAACCGATATTTGCGAATCCCCAATGTACTATATCGGTACGAAACTCACCTAATCGAGAACAACAAAGGGATCTGGGACGTTTCAGTGCAGGCGTTGGGAACACTCTTGATGTTGAATTTGAATTTGCAATCTACCGCGCGACCTACACACAAATGGCAATTTGGTAACAGCCAAAATGCAATTGTAAATTTCAAGCAAACAGACGAGCTACCCGAGAATCACCTGTTCGCTCAACTGGTTTTTAACTTGACGAATCCGTATTCATACATGAAAGATTATAGAAATAATGAAAGCAATCCGTCTGAAAAGTTTTTTGGAGATACGAACCTATCCCAGCGTTACGATAAAATCACGCAGTTCCTGTCGTCCATACAATACAAATATTACGACCCGGTCAAAGGCGTGAATTCAGTTGATAACTACTGGCATTTGAATCCGGGCTCTGAGACCGGCGTTTATTTGAACAAGGAACCGCCGCAAACCTGGCTCGAGATACGCACGGGATCTGGCCCTGACAGCAGCTACGATGACAAGCATCGCCTGAAAATGGCCGTGGACTGGTACTGTTACTGGCTGCAGAGAACATTACACAGCACGGAAAGGCAGAACTTCGATGAACATCACATTGCTTATGCACTTACGCCATATATGAAATTTGACCGCCATGGTTTTTGCCTGGACCTGGGCAATGAAACGCAATTGCAGTTGGAACGCTGGCCGCTAGGAAAGCCTGTTTTGTATTTTGCATGTCAGCAGGCGTGTATCCCCATGATCAAATTCTGCATGATGGGTCTCGAAGAAGACGAGATAACTCGAAAGATAAACACCCCGCGAAGCAAAATAAGCAAGAAACTGACGTGGTCTAAGAGTGGCCAAAAATATTACACAGCGGAATTCGTGGTAGAAAATTATCCTTTGCATGCAGCAGCCTGGAAGGGAGAATTCGAGACTGTGAAATATTTATTGACAAAATGTCACGCAGAACCAAAACTACTAAACTACTGGCAAGAAACGGCAGGGAAATGTGCGCAGGTGGGCCGAGAAGAATGGAGAGCGAGACAAAAGCCGGATTTTGATGACGGATTTAGGAAAATGACAGAATACAGTAACTGTTTAAAGATATTGAAAGAATATGAAGGGGCAGAGCCACGCCCGGATTTTCCCGACACTCGTGGAGAGATCTGAGAGTTTAATAAAATATGGTTTTTATTAAAATCTATACCACAGACGTGTTGTGTGAGCGACCGTGAGTGACTAAACCGACTCGTGGAAGCCCATCCTGTGCATTTTGGGACGCCCGCACGTGCGAAACATGTACTTGAATCTATTTTCGATGTCTGTGATATTTTTCGCCTTGAAATCGAAGAAGCGGCCGAGATTGCCTTCCGAGGGCAGGTACTGCTCGAGCTGCGGGTTCACCGGCAGACAGCATACGTGGTGCACGGTTATGCCAGTGCGCATCAGGTACACGAGGCCGTACACGAGCGTGCGGAGTTCGCATCCCCGCACCAAGAGCGGCATAAAGGCACAGCAGCTCCCGATCGTGAGCGTGAGCTGCGCACTCACCTCCGACACAAGTCGCAGCCTCGTGTCCATGTCGAACGTGCTGGAGACCCAGCGCGAACATCTGACGCCTCTCACGGAACTTGCAATTGCCGCAAATATATCCGTGCGTAGGGCATACTGCGAGTTGATATGGGAGTTCAATTTGCTCGACAGTTTCTCGACCTCTGACTGGTGTGCCTGCACACACTTCTGGGAGACCAAGAGATGCTTCACGTGGGTCTCTATCTCCACATACGTGTATGTTTTGCGATTGGCAATGGAGGAGGCCCGCAGCGGGCGGCACATCCCGCTGTCGCTGATGCCGTGCACGAGATTCTGAGTGGTGATGCAGAACCCTGTGATGCCGCAGACCTGTGCGTCCTCCGTCTGCACGACGTCGGTGCACACACACACTCCGCAGTTGTGGATGGTCGAGCACAGCACGCACCCGGCTCGACCCGTGTCAAAGGTCTCCCATTCACACGCATGGAACCCGACACAGGTCCTGCTCAGCGCGAAAGGACTGCGCAGGGCCACCCATGCCCGTTCGCTCATTGTGCACAGACCAGCGGAGATCCACACACCGAGGCTTTTGTTTTTTTTACAAGCGGCCGTGCGTCCGAGTCACTCCTACTTGCCGAGACTGGTCAGCACGTCCAGCACCAGCACATACACGAAGAGTACCACAGAGTTCTCCAGCGACTCGACACGAGGCGTAGTGGGGGTCATGCCAGCCACCATAACATTCACCGCCACCAACACCGCCAACTCCACGAAAGTGTGGTTGTGTGAGGACCATGTGTTGCGCACGCTGAGCACGACGCACGTGACGCCGACGCTGAGCACGGGATCCGCGAGCCCGGACTCGAAGACCGCCCGCAAATACCGGGCGGTTTTCCACAACGCGTATCCCCGACACTCCACAAACATCGGCACAAACGCACTGGCCAGGTCCAGACACACCAGGAGCGCAACGAGGAGCACAGTTTTGGTCTGGAGGGTGAGGGGGAGGTCTGTGACATGCGAGAGTGTGGAGTTGATGGCCATCATATTCACTGCGCGAGCCACGTACCGCAGAGAGGCCGAGGCGTCTATGCGCTCCTGGTGCTTGTGGATCAATACATACAACAGCGTGCTCAGCGCCACGGAGACTATACCCAGACTCAGCGTCCTGAGCGCATCCTGTATGCTCTCGGTGTACACGAACAGCATCAACGAGACCACGCGCGCGGTGTAGGCGTCCTCGGACACCTGACTGGTGAACATCGCCAGCAGGATGACCAACACGGTGTTGCGCGTTAGCAGCGAGAGCATGTTCACATTCGAGGACCCCGCTTGTGCATGCCCATGCTCTCCTGAGACGGTGTTCATCACAGAATCGCTCAGGAGAATCACATTCACCTGCAGCAAGATCCGCCATACAGACCTCGACGTGTCGGTCGTGCGGGCCAACACGCTCCGGTCAGCCACCCAGAGCAACACGCATAGCATACTCACGGTCTGCGCGGACACGTACGTCTGTAGGGTTCGGCTCACACCCCCGACCAGCGCGAAGAGAAGGGTGTTTTCGATGTTGACGCTTATGTCGCGTGCCGTGCCAAGCACCTGTGACATCGGCGAACCTCACGGCGAAGTATATATACAGACTGCCTGCGAAATTATACATGTTTTACGTGTACACCTCTTGGGGGTGTATGATGGCCGCGGTCGTCGTGGTCTTCGTCTGGGTGCACAACCGACCCGACGCCCCCCCCCCCGGCGAACACATGCCACACCTCCCTGAGCGTGTGGACGTCGATCGCTGGGCGTGCTCGGGCGTGGCTGTGCTCGCTGCGAGCAGCTGTGTGCTCATGGCAATGCACTTTGCCCTCCCCATCCAGGAACAGCAGATGGACCAGACGTGGGCAGACATCGCCAACCACTCTATCCTCGCGAATCATATTACGGCATCAGGCCCGTATATGCGTATATAAGACTATTCATTTACAGCGCAATGGCGACAGAGTCAGCATA
>Ga0075446_10000625_pt1 | contig 14464 bp, 15 predicted proteins | sample CoawatmetaG05DNA_FD_71590 | JGI IMG/M metagenome (GOLD analysis project Ga0075446, IMG submission 71590) | Marine microbial communities from the West Antarctic Peninsula - Coastal water metaG058-DNA | ecosystem: Environmental > Aquatic > Marine > Coastal | place: Atlantic Ocean: West Antarctic... | reverse complement strand
CTACTCTATTTATTCTTACTCCAGTATTAGATAGTGAGGTTATGTCTGAAGATATATAAAATGTTCTTGTTAGATTTCTTATAACGGGGGTTAAACCATAAGTAGAATCTCCTGATGTGTACTTGTTAATTTTTACGCCAGATAGTTGTCTTCCATCATAACGAGAAGAATTCCAAGCCTTAGTATCTAAAACTGAGTCGTTAAATTCAAAACGATGTGATTGTGATATGGGATTTAATGCTGGCATTATGCTAGGGATAATTTTGTACTAATTATATTTGTCTGAGCCACATTTTCATTAGCAGTTGATTCACTTCCTGTAAGTATATAATCTACTACATCTATAAAAGCTGTATGGACTGTTTCAGATGTTGATTTATTTAAAGAAGCTGAAAGGTAAAATGGGGCTAAGTGTTCTGTTTTTTGCTCATAATCAATATTTTTACCTGGAAATTTAGCTCTTTCTAAATAATGTGATTCAATTACTAAACCTGTTTTTAAATTAGCTTTTGCCGGAGTAAAGTCTTTAATCATCTTAAATAAAGTATGATCAAAAAATTCTATTGTTCTTATGTAATCCTGGAAATTATATTTATTATCTACTTTTTGAAAGTAAATGTCTTTAATAGTTTTTAAGGCAGGATAACTTCCTTTTGTAAAGGATGTAGGATCACCAATATAATCATCTAACCTAAATCCCCCGAGGGTATGAATTATATCTTCGTTAATTTCAAATGTTGGAGAGAAAAATACACCTAAATCTGAGTAATCTAAAGGTTGTCTATCTTGGGCTGATGTTTCAACTGAAATAAATGGGTCTAAGAAATTATCATCAAAGGTACCATTGTCAATTCTTACTTTATCTGAAACCATTCCCGAACCTACTGTGTCTGGTGTAGTTAGGTGGTGAGTTTCCTCTAAAAAGACTGTAGTAATATTACCTATTCGGGCAAGGTTTGTAAGTGTAGTATTTGGTGCTTGATTTTGGGTGCCAGCTATTATATCTTTATTATTAGATCCTAATGATAATCTTTGAAATAAAGCCTCGAAACTTGAACTAATAGTATTACCATTATAATTAAATGGTGATAGTGATTGATTTGTTATAGTTGCTTTAGTTAGTTTTTCAGTCCATGCTCTATATTCTTGTACACTACCCGTAAAGGGTGCTATTAAATTACCTAAGCTAGTGTTAGCACCAACACCGAATGTATTTCCAATAAACGAACTATTATTTGAACTAGCTAAATCTGTAAAGAAATTAGGTACTTCCATACTACAAGATAAAGCATAAGTATTTTTATTAAAAGTAGTATTAGTTGCAAACGCTTCAACTGTGTTACCTTCAGCAGATCCACTGTTTAATCTAACTGATAGATTCCAAACATCACCATTATATATAGGTCCTAATGGGCTACTAGAAATAGCTTTAATTCTTTGTGGAGCATCAAAGTTCGATGGGGCAGCTAGTGAACCTGATGCAATAACTAAATGGGCAAATGAGCCACTTTTTAATTTAGAAGTATCAATACTTTGAGAAATACCTATTACTATGTCATTAGTACTACTAGTAGGAGCTATTGACATAATATCAAAAGCCGTAGTTGTGCCTTTAGTAGGTAAAAATCTTACTTGTAAAGTTTTAGTAGTATTAGGAATGTTGTTAATATTCATAACAACTGAAGAATTTGCTGCTGGACTTGCCATTCTACTTTCCTTCTGGTAAGAAAAAGTTCTAAATCCTGTTTTATCTGATGATGGTCCCCCATATTCTTTTACGTGAAGTACGGATTCTGGAATACCATAACAAGCAATTAATGCTTTTAATCCGCGCTCAGTACCTTTAGTCTTTAAAAGATAGGGTGCATTGTGGTATAAACGCTTCCATATTTCTTTAGAAATATCACCCTTAGGGATTGATCCTGCATTAGATGCAGATATCATAGTTGAATTGTCTGTGGTTTTATATTGGAAAGTACCACTACCATCATCTCCTAAAAGATATTCATAAATAGATGAATTATCAAACTGAGAGTATGCTTTAATACCTTTTTCAGTTAGAGCATTAAATACTAACTCTTTTGAAATGCCATCATTTAACCCACTATCCGCTTGATGTTTATCAGTTATACTATCTATGTATGCCCAAATACCATCAAAATGTTGTGCTATCATTTCGGTAAATAACACATATGCTTCGTTTTGGGGATTATCTCTAATATCTGGTGGGATAGTTTTTCCTATATAATATGGATTACAATCATCAAATTTACTAGCACTTAACATTTGCCCACCATAATAAGCACTTTCATAATCATCAATAGGAGCACCAAACCAAGATACAGCAGCTGCTGAAGCTACTTTAGCATTAGTATGGGGTTTTCCAGTAGTAGTTTTTGGCCAAGCATAGTCTCCTTTTTCAAAGAAAAGATATCTTTCATAGTAATCAAAATCTTGAATGATAGTATTAGTTTTATCATTAAATATTTTTTTATTTTGTATTAATGGGGTAGATGAAGATACTGAGCCTGATATATTTGATAATATAGCTAAAGAACCGGAGTACGATTCTAATAATTCTAATTTATATTTAAAGTTTTTAAGTCTTTCAGTAGCAGAACTATAGTGGATAAAATTTTCAAAAGTATAACCTGATGGGGTATCGTGATTATCAAATTCTAAATCAACTGAAATATTACCTTTTAAATGATTTTGGATATTATTAAAACTTGAAGTAGATGCTCCATTATTTAAAATTTCGTTATATGTTTTAAATCCAGAAGGAACAGTAAAATTATCCGTATAATCTATATTAAAATTAGGAGCTTTAAGTGGGATTCCTGTAGATATTGTTATTGGGGCTCCTAAATCTATTGTTATTTCTATAGGATTAATTAGGTCTTCATATAACCTAAAAGAACTATTTACTCCTAATTGTGGAGAAAGGGGCTGATATAATTTTATTAATCCTGTGTTATTGTCTAATTGGGCATTAGTAAGCATAGCCGTATTTCCTCTACCAAAATTTAAATTTAAATCTTTAACAAAAGAAGAAGCATTAATAATACTAATTAATTCTCCTACCTTTCCAATAAAATTATTTTCATTAAGGGTATTAGAAGAAAATCTAATTTCTGTTCTTGAGGGTGATATTTCAGTTATAAAAAACTGTTTGCGATTTCCTTTAGTTAAAACATTTCTTTGGAATGAAAAAGATAATTTATATTGACCACTTGTAAATCCATAATCCCCTAAAACTTGCTCATAATTAATATCAATAGAATCAATTAAATTATCTTCAGGGTTTATATAAGGAGTATAATCTGTGAATTTTTCATCACTAAGTATTAGGTTCCCTTGTAAATCAGAAATAATTAATTCAATAGAGTCATTATCTTTCCCAAACCTTCTTAATAATAATTTTGTAGGTATTTGGTCTAAATCACCTTCACTTATTGTTTCTATGGATTTTGAATTTACTATCATTTTATGAGATCATTGTAGCGTAAGTCATCTTTGTAAAATCCTTTATATAATCTAGTAGGTGGACTATATCACGTGTTTCACCCCCTGATGATCTTCTTTTAGTATCTGCCTTCCATTCACTGTATGTTCTGATTTCTTGGAGTTCGCGGATTCCGGAATCTCCCCCCTTATCATAAGCATCATTAATGTCTCTGTCTAGGCCGTTTTGGTTATTTTCTTCAAATGGGTTCACACCATTAGGGAGTTGTTCATTATTCTTAGCATATTTTGCTGTCTTTTTAAGACCATTAGGAAATAATAAGCGAGTAGAATCACTACTCCAGTATATATTAGGGTCATTGGGATTACCTATTTCTAATGTAAGGATTTGCTGTTGTGATTGGGCTTCAATACTATCTGATATTGAATCTATACTGTTTTCGTCTACCTGTAGTGCTTCTGTTGTTAGTTCTATTATTCTGTTTTCTAATCTAATAATTTGGTCTTCTAAATCTCTTATTTGTTCATCCTTAGGATCGGTAAAATCACTTACATAATCCATACTTTCTCTAATAAGAGTATCATGAGAAGAAAAACCCTTTTGGGGTATATCAAAAAATATTCTTCTATAATGTTTAAAAAAGCTAGGTATATCTATTTTTTCTTTTTGGGGTTTTAGTTCCTTTATAGAAACATCTATCTTTTGTCTAAATGCCTCTTGACCATATATAGTTTTTTGAAATTTTATACCTCCTAAAACTGGAGAGGGAGTTGGTTCAACCTCTTCTACAAAAGGTGTTGATTTAGTAGGCATATCCGAATCTCTCATTTTACTACCATCAGGCATTATATGGAACCCATCCATAGAGTTATTACCCTTAGTATTATTTCTATTATTTGAGTTAGGGGTTGAAGGGGGTGGAGTAGAATTATATGCCATAATTATGTTTTATTTATTTTAAAATAATAATCATTATCATAAACTTGTATACCATCTTCATTTTCATGTTTAAATAAAAATTTATAATATCTTTCTTCTTGAAGACCTTGCATATACATTTTAAAGTACATACCTTCACTGTCTGCACTAAGTTTTGAATGTTCACCAAATGGTATAAGTGTTTCTTCTGTAGCATAATCAACTAATGAATAAAATGATTTACTAGTAAAATACTTAACATCTAAAAAATTTGAAGTTGTAACAAATTTTCTTGTAGGGTATAATTCTCTAACATTTAGTCTAAATTTAGGTTCTTCAATAGTTTTATATGAGCCCTTATTATTTCTTAGAGTAATATAGCATTCTCCTGTTTTTTTAATTTTACTATCTATTGCTAAATTTGTATCATATACTGAATCATCCCAAGATATATCTAAATATGGTGGAAATATTGTGTGGGTATCCATAGAGAAAAAATTTAATTCTCCATCATCTACTGCTGTATGTTCTTGTGAATCTGCTCTTTTAATTAAGAATCCATTATTTTCTATTCCATTAGGGTAGGTACTAGAATATAGACTATTGCTCACATGTTTTAAAATTGGATTAGTTAAATCAAATGATAAATCTAACTCATCTCCATAACCATAAGTTCTAGTTACTTCAAAATCTGATCCTGTGTACCATGTTCCTCCTCCAGGAGAGGCTGCTATAAAGCTAGCTGTAACTCCTGTAGATAAGCTTGCTGTGGCCCATTTGGTACCTAATTCATCATTTGAAATAGCTTCAGGACTTCCATCTTTATATAACCATGAACACCCATTTGAAATTATTGGTATATTAGTAAATCTACCAGTTCCATTATTCCAACTACTTGATATAGGAAATACTTCTAAATTTTGGTTAATACTTAATTCTCTATGTTCAGTTTGGTAGAAATTTAAACTAGCTGAAAAGGGTTTACCGGTTACTGTGTTATTGACAACATTATTAATTTCAGATTGTTTAAATTGAATTAAAATTCTACTAGGATAGTAGTTTAAATCTGTAGAGGATTCCTCATCCTTTAATGTTAAAACCTCATCAATACCTGTGTTAAGTATAGTCCTAGTAGGGTGAGAGTAAATAGTAGTATCTTTTTCGGGGAATATAAAATAATGTGCCATAATGTTAATTTGTTACTCTACCAATTATATCTGAGTTAGGAGATCTTAATTCAAAAATACTAGGATCTAATGAGGGGTATATAGTATTATTTCGTGTAGCTGCTTCAAAGTTATATTTAAACTTTGAATAACCCGAATTTATACCAAATAAATTTGTAAATACCATATTATTTACTGTTTGGATCCCATCTACATTATATAGTAAACCTGTTATATCTCCTTTATTAATTGGTTGATTTATTTGCCAATTGTCCGTGTTAAAAAATGATTTTAGGACATTAATACAAGATAAAAGAACTAAATCATTTGAATATCCACTTTTAACAGTTATGTCAAATTCAATTTTAAAATTAATTACTGATGCTTCTTTAATATTAATAGCATCTGTTAGCATCCTATATTGTTCTAAATATGTTGCCAAGTTAATTTTAGCAGCAAGTGGTAAATTAACAAGTTTTTTATTTAAATCATATCCTAAAGTATATAGATTTAAAGCATTAGGGTTAGATATTCTTTTATTAGTATCTGTAGTTAATTGTGTATCTTGAACTAGGTAAGCTTTAGCGACTTTACCAAATTGTGGGGGTAGGGATAATGCTCTAAAAATATAATCTTCTTTAGTTACTGTTCTTTTTTGAGCAGAGAAGTTTGCAATAGCATTTAATTTTATATCCTGCGCTGAATCCCCAGGACCCCCACCGGTAGCAGGGTTTGGGTTATTACAAGCTATTGAATTAATAGCAGTTTGGAATACTGTAGCATCTGTTCCTCCTTTAGTAGCTTGCACAAGTACTGATCCTACTCTATTTATAACATTAGCATTAGCATTTGAATTTATTCCTCCCCCAGTTAAATATTTTACAGTTAAAGTTGTATTTGATGGGACTTCACCATATGCTTTAGTAAATAAGAAATTCGAAGGATCATATGCTTTATCTAATAATGACCTGCCATCTTTAATTCCTAATCCTATATTATCTGGGTTTGGGATTATAGTTGTATCATCACCACTAGTAGCCCCGGCACCAAATTGAATCTCTATTTTTTTATCAGATTTAAATCTTGTAACAAATCTTTTAGAAACTTTCTTAGTTCTTAATAAAAAGGGAACTTGGTTTTGATATTGTTTTAAATCTGGATCATTTACTTCAATATTTGGTACTTCTTCAAATATTGTTTCTTGGGCTAAGTACGGAACTTCAGTATATTTATTTCCTTCCGAATCTGTGATTGATTGGATAGATATAATTTTAGAATCATCTAGTGATATAGTTTTAAATCTTTCAGCTGCCCCAATTGCAAAAGTAGCAGTTTCTATTTCAGCACTAAGAGCTTTAACTTTTTTCTTTAAAAGAAAATAATCTGGTTGAGTACCATTTATAGAATAAATAGTTTGTTCCGTAGTATCAAATGAAGAACTAAATGCAAAATTTACATCATTTTGGATAAGGTAATCAACCCCACTATTATTGTTAGGCTTAAATATAGAATTTTTTTGTATTCTAAGGGCATAATCATAATCAGGACTACCATTATCCTTAGCTGGGATTTGTTGAAATATTTCTAATTCAACGGAAGCTGGGTTTGTAATAACAGGTGTATAGCCTAAATTATATGCTAAAGCATATAAATTTTCTTTTTCTTGGGCATATTGGAGAAATGTTTCTTGTACTTGGGCATCTGTGTAAAATGATAATACATCACCAATATATGATGCCATTTCAATAAACATAGTACCAGGGCTTCCTTCAGAAAAATCATTAACTGTATCTGGGTAATATATTTGTGCTAGATTAATAAGGGCTCCTTTAAAGTCAGAAAAATCCTTATTAAGGTAATTTATAGTTTTATTATCGGATGTAGCGCTTGAATATGCCATTATTGGTTATTAAAATTATCATTAGTAAAACTTAAAGTTACTGCATCTTCTTCATTATTATTTATTAGTGAATAGTTAACTGTAACAAATAATTTGTGTCCGGCAATTCCCCCATCTTTTAAAGAAATATTTTTGATTTCTATTTCAGGTACATATTGTTCGACTTGGGGAGTTACTATAGATCTAAGATTGTCACCTGCTATTTCAGTTTGTTGTTCAAATAACCTATTTTTTAACCCAGCCCCAAATAATGGGTGATTTAATCTTTCTCCAGGAGAGGTTAATAATACATTTACTAATTTAGATTTAGCATGATCTTTAGTAGTATAATCTAAAGTAAATACTGTTTTTTTATTAAAAGGTAAACGAACTCCTACTGCTATCTTTTCAGATACATCAACTGGGTCTATTTTTATAGGTTTGCGGAATTTAATAGCCATTATGGTCTAAAATTTTTCTTTCCCTCAATTGCCTTCATTAATTTGCTATAATCTTTATTTAAAAATTGATTTACAGGATCATGTGGGTTATGTTGGGTATTGGGTTGATTATGTGATGATTGGGCTGTTTCGTTTAATAAACTATTTAATGTATTATCTTGAGAAAAAGCTTGTGGGGTAAATTGTTCTCTAAGTTTTTGTTTAAATTCTTCGGGTGAAGGTTCATTTTTTACTTCAGTTATAACTTGATTATTAGTTGTTAAATTTTCTTTTAGTAACGCAATTTCGCGTCTTAAAGCATAATCTATTTCTTCACGCACAACTTTTCTAATTACTTTTGCAAATGCACTTAATTTCATAATATATAGTGTTTTTAATAAATATTAAATATTTTTGTTTTATTGGTTAAATTTTTTAAAGGATACTTTAGGTGGAAAAACTACATCTGAATTAGATGTATTATTAGTATTATTATTAGTATTGCTCCCCTTATTAGTATTGCTCCCCTTATTAGTTACTATCAAAGCATCACTTAATACTGTTGAAAGGTTGCCTTCATTTTTTAGATAATCTAATAGGTTTTCATTTCCTAAAAGTTCATTATCATTATCTTCATCATTTAACTGTGGTAGAATTAATGATGCTATAAATTTTTCATATACATCTACTATTTGGGCTTTTAAATCTTGAAGTGTTATTAGAGCTTTGTTAAATCCCTCAATTCCTTTATTTAAGGGGGACATTATTTTATTAACTTCTTTATCAAAGTAATTTTTAATACTAGAAATACTATCTATAGATCCTTTTCCTTTTTTAACTAAATCTTTTATATCTTTTTTCTTTTCTCCTAATTTATCAATTACACCACCATTAGCAGCTAAAGCTGTAGAAAATGCTAATGCAGCATCAATTGATACTATTAAACCCTCAATTATAATAAAGATGGGGTTTAGTATAGAATTAAATTCTCCTAAAAAAGCTAATTTAGATGTTATTTCATTTAATTTATCTTTTATAGATGTTAATTCCCTTTTACCATCTTCTACTTTTTTTATTGCTTTATCTATAATAGATATAAATTTATTATAAACCTTTTCTACTTTTAGTAATGTTTTTTGGAATTCTATTGAGTTAGATATAGGGACTGATTGAATAGCTCCCGTTGGATCTGCTACTGTAGATGCTACTATTGATCGTAATTGGAGTTCAAGGTCATCACGTGTAGGTATTTGTGATCCTAATTCCTCCTCTGCTCTTTTTTTAGCTGCTGCTAATATTTTGTCTTGATTCTCTGCTAAGAGTTTAGACATTGAGTTTATAGCATTATTAAGTACATTATTTATCATCTTATAAATACTTTATCACTTTTAATATCATCTAATTTTGTTTCTATTCTATCTAAATTAGATACTATAGCTTGCCCTAGGGTTTTATTAATAGCTGGATTAGGACCTTGTAATCCTGATGTTTGTGGGTATTGAATAGTAAAAAACATTTTAAGAGATCCAATTAAATCTTCTAAAATTAATTTTAAAGTATCACTTTTAACAGCAGGTATGTTGGGGTCTTGGCCATCTATTACGGGACCAATGTATATTTTGGGGGTATTAATAAATGTATTTTCCCTAGTATTTATGTGGAATTCACCTTCAGTTTTAAATAAAAAAAAATTAGTAGTTGAAAATATAACATCATCTCTCCCATTAAATACTAATCGATCACTGTCAATTAATATTTGTTTACCTATATATAAATCTTCTTGTATAAATTCTTTTGCCATTCTAGATTGGTGTTAGTGAGTCTGCAATGTATCTTGCATTTTCTATTAGACTAGGTCTATGTGGGTGATAATTATTTCCGCGAGCTTTACCAATTTGCGTATTATTCCCTTCAAATTTTAATTTCATAAAAGTAGGTACGTCAAATAAAGGGCAATTTTTAGCTGCTACTTGGTTATGGCCTATTACTTTAATGTTAGGATAAATTTCAATGTATCTTTTTATTAATTTATATAAAGTAAATACTTGGGGTTGGGATATTAGATTCCCATTCCTAGTAGATGCATCTCCCCCATTCCATCCCTCTAATTTTTTAGACCCAAAACCATATAACCTCCTATAAGCTTCCTCTTCTGTAACTCCTAAGGATGGGGCTACACCCTTTTTACCATCCCAACTATCATCAGATTTAATTGGATTTCCATTCATTGGTCTATATCCCCATTTTTTATTAAATCCTCCTATCCAATTTAAATGTATACTGGTTGGATTCATAGCTGTAGCCCCATTTGTTTGTACATCATCAGGATAACATCTAGTTGCAACACCATTATTCATTACCATCCAATGATAACCACCATATTCCCAATCTCTACCATCCGGGTTAAAAAATCCTCTCATGGTATCTGCTGGGGTTCTATCGTTATGCCCAGCGGTACAGTGAATAATTAAATACTTTATGGTCCTTCCTGTAGTTGCCTTCATAGTTAATTCAGAATCAGGGGGAGGTAATAGTATTATTGCGCCATACTTATTAGTATAAGCTGCTTTATTATAATCACCAGCCTTCCATGCTGCATCTGCTAATTTATTTATTGCAACTAGATTATTTTTACGATATTTTTTATTTTTTATATCTGTAGCCATATTATCTATTATATTTTGTGCACTATAACCAGAAGCATTTGGATATTCTATAAGAATATCTTTACTAACATCATTATCGGGGATGTCGTTCCCACTAATAGGAAATCCATTAGGTAATATTAATTCAATAGCTGGATCTGCTACCGTACCTGATATTGCTTCATTTTCCATAGGGTCTTCAGTAATAAGTTCCTCTTCTATGGCTTCATCTAATGCATCAAATACTGTATATCCCTCCTCTATATATGGTGGGGGTGTAGTAACAACCTCTTTTACCGGGGTATCTTGAGAAGATAAATCAAATTTAAGGTCTTGGGTTTGAAATTCTGGGTTTGGGGTTAATTCAGTTTTATCTATATCTAAAACTACTTCCTTAGCTATATCATCTAAAGCTTCTGTAGGGGGTATATATTCAGAATTTAATGAAGCGATAAGATTAGATGATGTTTTTATGTTAACTTTTCGATTTGTTGCTAAGTGTATAGTTCCATCATCATCATTAATATTTTCTTCCTCATTATTTCCCAAACTTAAAACCATAGCTCTATTTTGCTCATTAATATCACCAACATTAGCTTTATCATTAGCACTATAACTAATTCGTTGGCCGGCTTTTCCTTGGTTTACTGTGCCACCTTCAGTAAGATTAAGATTTTTTTGGTTTGGGTCTTCTTTATAATAGCTACCTAATTTAATATCTTGTCCCTCATTTAATCTATATATGAAATCTCCACCAGACCCCTCCTGAAATAAAGTATATTTTGGGGATTGAGGATCACTTCTACCTAAATACCCTAATGTACGTAAATATTGATTTAACATCTTTAGAGCAACCTCTTGACTAGATGATTTAAATTCCTTTTCAATTTTAAAATTAGGTGTACTTTCTCTAGTTTTTTCTTTTTTACTTTGAAAATTCTTTTTAGCTAATGGTAAAGCATTACTCCCGGCACTATTCCATACATTTATAGCTTCCGTATAATAATTTGATGTAATATTAGAATCCCCCCCTAAATCAGAGTAATAATCATCACTAGTAGATTCAAATACATTTACTAGTTCTCCTATTAGGGGAGTTGTATAATTATTTAAATTTTTAGGTTTAGCTCGGGGTAGGGTTGTAGGATCTTTTGTAAATTCTTTTGTTTTTTCATCTATAAAAAATATAATTCCAATACTATCCGGCCCAGTGTAAGCAGGATGTTTTTTATTTAAAATAATATCAGCTACTCTTTTAGTAGTTTTTGGGGCTTTAGATATTCCCGGGGTACCAATATTACTCCCCTGATTTTGTTGGTTATATAGACTCATCTTTTGCTACTTCTTCAGCCATTGCTTGGAGTTGTTTCATTTCTTCATCTGTTAATAGTGAATCTACACTATTATTAGATGTGCTATTACTTAAACGTTGAATGACTGCCATCATTTTAATTAGATGTTCATCATTTTTTACTGATATTTCTAAATACTCTTTAATAAGTGGGACTACAACTGCTGTATCTCCTATATTTTGTATTAAAGGTTTTAATTCTGCAATTAATGCATTTATTTGTTTGTCCTTTTTCTTACTATTTGAATATATTTCTTTAAATACATCCGAGGAAGATTTTCCATCAAATATTATTTGGTCAAGTGGGTTACTCATACCTATAAATATATTACCCTTCAAGGTATCTAGAATAAGAGGTATTAAATATATCTCTCATCTTTTTAACTACTTTAGTTATAATAGGGGTTTCTAACTTTGTTAGTTCTCTAATATATATGTAAATAGCTTTTTTATTAAAAATTTCTAAATGTTCTCTATTTCTAAAAATTGTTAATACGGCATCTGCTACTTTAGCCTCATCTGGTTTTTTAAAATATTTTTTTAGATTATTATCTACATGAATAACGTACATATCTAAAAATTCTACTTTTACAGCAAGTGTTTCATTATGTTCAAAATTATTTAAAATAGTATCATCATAATCAGCATCTAAGGGATCTACTTTTTTCTTTTTCTTTGCATAATTTTTATTATTATAAAGAATAAGATAATTCTTTCCTACTATACTAAAATATGAAAAAGCTTTACCTCTTCCAACTTTAAAATAATGTAATTTTTCAAGTAAAAAAGTAATAACCTCATGTTTTAGATCTTCTAGGTCGTCAACTTCCGTATAATAAAATTTAAATGTATGTATAAGATTTTCTGCTAATTTATAAAATGAATAATGTATTCTTCGATTATAAATTTTGTTTCTTTCATCTTGATCATCACTAGCTAAATATTCTATTATAGCTAATTCTGTGTCTTCCGTAAAATATAGTCTTTTACTTTTTCTTCCTCTTTTTGCCATTTGGTTAGCGGAGACGAAATTCGTTTAGAGCCTCCTGTATATCCTTAACATTTTGAAAAAACCAGCCAACTTCATCATCAGCAATAAATGAACCCTTTTCATCTATTGTTTTTAATCTTTTAGCACTATAATCAATAGCGTCACTTTGTTTTGCTATGAAATCTTCAAGAATTTCATTCTTTTTAAGCATATTAAACATTACAAAACCACTTACTATAAGTAATGCTATTAGTATAGATATTATTATAATCATTTGTCTGCGGTAAAGAATGAATCTATAATTGATTTAGTGTTTTTACTAAAATTAGGATTATTTTCTTCTTTAATTGCTTTAGCTTTCCTTAGGCTTTTATCAGCTTTAGAGGCATTTGCGGGTTTAGTTGATTGTACGACCGAATTCCCAGAATTCCAAGTCTGATATTCTATTTCCTGAGATGTTTGGATCGCTTGATGTATTAGTAGGGGGAGGTGGGTACGAAACTTAGTTTCCTTCTGTCCACTATAAAAATAAAACTTATTACTTTCATCAAATAATCCCTCCTGAGCACGAATAGCTAAATATTCATTATGTGAAAGTTTAATACCAGCGTCCTGTAGTAGGAAAATTGTACGATCATATATTTTCATAGCGGGTACATCCGGGTTAAATTTATAAACCATACCTAAATTTTTAACGTGCCAGTCTGAGTCATTTTTAGTAAAATACTCATTATCCCAATCTCCAAGTTTTCCTAATTGACTAAATAAAGAAATGAAATTTAATTCTTCATCCGTGTATGTTTCAGTATTAGCATTATGAAATGCATAAAGTTTATGGAGTTGATTTGCTACTTTATTTACACGTAAAATGTGGTCTAGATAACCTCCAGGAAATGCATTGTTAAACCAATCTTTAGATGATGCCGGGGCAAACATCATTCGTTCTTTTAATAACTCCGTCAGTTTTTTAAGTTTTTTAAGTCGTTCTCCTTTAAAAGATGACTCTAATAATACATTAAAAGCTTCAAAATTTACTTTAATTTGTTCTGCCCCTATCATAAGTGTCCTATCTTAGAACCATCATTATCAGGTTCTACATTAATTATATTTTGGAGTTCTCCATATAATTCTTTAAGTTCATTATCCATATAATGGAGAGCTTCAGCGTTTACTCCACGCTTAACCATACTGTGAACACGGGCTAATCCTTGATCCAGGCGCTCCATTGCAACATTCATTTGATTTTTATATCTTGCCATATTAATTTTTTTTATATATTACGTAGTGTATGTACTAAAATATTAAATACCAAGTTTTTTATAATATAAATTACAATTACGTAATCTTTCTATAATATTGTGTTTTTCAATATTAAAAGTATTCGATATTAAATTAAGGGTATTTATGCAATTTATTGTTTCATCAATGTACTGTATTTCAACTACATTTTCTGTAGGGATAATATCGCTAAGGTGGTTAAGTTTTTGTATCGTAGAGGATTTCCACGCATTGAGCATTGATTCTGAATCTAATGTATCGAAAAAACTGTTTAATGACATAATATTTTATCTTATTAGCCGTTGCGACCTTTATACCTGAAGGCCTGAA